>Ga0169931_10005584_pt1 | contig 19122 bp, 14 predicted proteins | sample Kivu_15m_20L_FD_129675 | JGI IMG/M metagenome (GOLD analysis project Ga0169931, IMG submission 129675) | Freshwater microbial communities from Lake Kivu, Western Province, Rwanda to study Microbial Dark Matter (Phase II) - Kivu_15m_20L... | ecosystem: Environmental > Aquatic > Freshwater > Lake... | reverse complement strand
CCATCGCCGCCCGTGTTGCGAGCGACGCAACCGCAACCAGTTTCCTTCCCACCTACAACTGTGTTGCGCTGTCAACTCTGTTGCACTGTCAAAGCAGTTTGAGCTGCCGATGCAGTTTTAGCTGTCAACGCAGTTTTTACTGTCCCACCCGAATCCTTCCCGTCGTTTCCGCGGGGTCTCGCCAGACTTCGGAAGCTTGCAAGCTTCGAAGGTTCGTCGAGCACGCGGACGGAACAGCAAGAGTCTCTCGGGTTCTTGCGGCAAGTCGGGTTGCGTCGCTCACGCAGATGCATGTTCGCCGTGTTTGCGAACAGAGGATCGCTTCGCGGTCGATTCCGCGAGGCGCGCGAGAATCGCCGGATGGTTGCGGCGTCGGTCTGCCAAGGGCCGCGCGGACCAGCCCGGGCGGGCCTCGGCCCCCGCTCCGTGCGGGTGGCGATCTTCGCGGCAACGACCGCTGCATCGACCGCAAGTGGCCGAGAGACCGTTACCCCAGGAGAATTTGTCATGATGGTTCAAGTCGCCGCACTGCTTGCCTTCGTCGGATCTCTTTCGGCGGTTGTCGCCGACGTTTCCGCGGAGGTTGCCGTCGAACAGTCGACGCCGGCCGCCGAGTGGCACTCGGATTACGGCCAGGCGCTGGCAGCGACGCGTGCGGACAAAATCCCTTTGCTGGTCGTGCTGGAGGATCGCAGCGACTCGCAGTCCTGCCTGGACGAGGCGTTGCTGGCCGACACGCCCGATCAAACGGCACGGCTTCGCCCGTACCGCCTGTGCCGCGTGGACGCCGCCACGGAATATGGCAAGCAGGTGGCCAAGGTCTTCGGCGCTAGCCAGTTTCCGACGACGGTCATCATCGACAAGAGCGGCGCGGTGATCCTGCATCGGCAGGCCGGCCCGATGACCGCGGAGCAGTGGTCGTCCACGCTGGCAAAGCACCAGAGCGGCGAGCGGTCGGCGCGCACCGTGCAAACCTCGTTCTACCGCGGCGCCGCGCCGACGAGTCAACCGCAGTTCGAGTCGTATCCGACCTACGGAACCTCCGACTACCCGACGGCGACGCCCGCGTACACGACTCCCGCGTACACGGCGCCGGCGTACACGGCGCCGAGATTTTCGGCGCCGTCGATCTCCAGCCCGTCGTATTGCCCGAGTTGCCAGCGGAAAGGCGCCGCGTTCTAGCCGCGGCGTCGACGTCGCGCCGTCGCGTCGACCCCAGCGCGTTACCGTCGCTTCCCAAGCGCCCCCAGCCTGTCGCAGGTTGGGGGCGTTTTTTTTGTGCGCGGCGAGCGAGATCGGTCGACCTGCGGATGCTGCTCGTCGTTCGCGGGAGCCGACGCAGGCCAATCGGTCGGCGGGACGTCCTGCTGTCGCCGACCGCGCGGCCTTCAGGTCACGGCCAGCCCGACGACTGGCCAGCCCGACGACTGGCCAGCCCGACGACTGGCCAGCCCGACGACTGGCCAGCCCGCCGTCAGATGCGGTCGAGTCCCGCCTCGATGTCGAGGTCGAGCGGCGCGAATTGCCCGGCTCGCCATTTCTCGACGGCGATCGCCCCCATGGCGGCGTTGTCGGTGCAGAGTTCGGGGGGAGCGACGATCACCTCGACGCGTTGCTCGGCCGCCAGGGCCGCGAGCCGCTGGCGGAATTCGCGATTGGCCGCCACGCCGCCCCCCAGGCACAGCCGGCGAAAGCCGGTGATTTCCAGGGCCAAGGCCGCCTTTCCCACGAGGCAATCGACGACGGCCTGCTGTGCGGCAGCGGCCAGATCGGCGGCCAACTGGGCATCGATCGGCGGCGGCACAGTCGGCAGTTTGCCCGGCCCGAACACCTCGTAGCGCACCGCCGTCTTCAGTCCGCTGAAGCTGAAGGCGATCCGCTGCGGGTCGTCGAGCAACGGGCGCGGCAAGCGAAAACGACGCGGATCGCCGTTCTGTGCGGCACGTTCCAGGGCGGGACCGCCTGGGAAGCCCAAGCCGAGAAGGCTGGCAATCTTGTCGAACGCTTCGCCAGCGGCGTCGTCGATCGTGCCGCCCAACGGCGCGAAATCGAGCGCCGTTGCACAGCGATACAGATTGGTGTGGCCGCCGCTGACGACCATGCCGACGCACGGAAAGACGTCGCGGCCAGCGGCCATGCGGCAGGCGTAGACGTGCGCCTGCAGATGATCGATGGCGATCAGCGGAATGCCAAGAGCGACGCACAGCGACTTGGCGGCAGTCAGCCCCACGAGCAACGAACCCGCCAGTCCCGGCCGATACGCCACGGCGATCGCCTCCAGGTCCTCGAGTTCCGCGCCGGCCTGCTCCAACGCCGCATGGATGACGGGCAGCACGCGTTCCACGTGGGCCCGCGAGGCGATTTCGGGAACCACGCCGCCAAACCGCGCGTGCAGGTCGTGCTGGGTCGCCACCACCGAGGAACGCACGGAAAGGTCCTCGGCGATCACGGCGGCAGCCGTCTCGTCGCACGTCGATTCGATCGACAAGAGCAGCTTCATCGCGCGATTCCCCTGCCAACCTCAGCGTCGCGCGGCGTCAGGCGCCGCGTCGAACCGCAAATGATGCACCCACGCGGGGGGAACGTTGGCCGCGATCATTTGCCGCTTGAATTCCCACGCCGCGCACGCCCGCTCCATCGCCTGCTGGACGCCCGCGAGCCGCTGCCGTTCCCGGCGGCTGACCGCCAGCGACTTGATTCGGCGTATCCCCACGTACTCGAAAAAACTCAGCGTCGCCCCTTCGTCGGCCAGTTCCCGAAGCTTGCCAAAAATCGACTCCACCGCCTCCGCGGCGAAATTGTTCAGCGGAAGCCCCGAGACGAGCGTCTCGTAAGGCTCCGCCGCAACGTGGTCCTCGACCGCTTGGTGATGGATCCGCAACCGCGCGCCGAGGTCTTGCCAGGCGGCCTCCCGCTGCTGGCGAACACGCAACGCTTCCGCGAATCGGTCGTTCAGCTCCACCAGGTCAAGCGTATCCTGCGGGCCCATCCGCGCGACAACCGCATCGGTCACCACGCCCGTACCGGGACCGACCTCCAGAATCCGCCGGGGGCGGCCGCAGGGCACGACCTGGCTTGCCAGAGCGCGGCACAACGACCGGCCGCTGGGAAGCACGGCGCCCGTGCTGTGAAAGGTCCGGCGAAACTCCTGCCAGAACAGGCGGTAGCCGTGCACATCGACCCCCAGGGGCTAGTCGGCGAAAGCCAGGAAAACGGCATTGTAGGGGCCGCCTCGTCGCGGCAGAACCCGCCCCAGCGCCTCGGCCAGGGACGTTCCCGAATCGGGCCCCGACGACTTCCGGAATCGTGCGGCGGCGCGGCCGCTGGGGAGTTCGGCGAGGCCTCGGAACGCTCTGGCGGCGTCCGCCGCGCCGCGACTGGCAGGCTAGAAGTCGTACCACAGGCCGCCGCCGACCTGCTGCTCGAATTTGTCGAAGAACTCGAATTGATTGGTCTTGCCATTGAAATAGTGCAGTCCCAACCGCAACGTGCTGGTCGACTCCCCGCGCCAGAGCCAGCCGGCCTGGGCGACGAAATTGCCTCCGAAATCGACGTCCTCGCGAAGATGCCCGTTGAAGGCGGCGAACGGCGTGCCCCGCGCGCCCGTGGGCCCCGGTTGAGCGACGTCGATCCCGAATTGAAATTCCCACGGCAGAGCGCCGTCGTCGTAGTAGAAGGCCCAGGCCGTCTCGGCGTACCACCGCCATGCCGGAAGGGGATAGTACGAAACGCCGAGGACCAAGGCGTCGCGGGCGTAGTTGATGCGCTGGCTCAGCAGATTCTCGCGAATCGCCAGCTCGTCGCCCATGTGCGCGCTCAAATGGTAGTAGGAAAACTTCAATTTCCAGTTGTCGCGACCGTAGGTCAGCGGCACGCCGAAGCGAAAATCGACCGCTTCGACATCCCAGTTCTCGTCGAAGTTCAGCCGCGGAAAGGCCGCGCCCTCGACGGCCAACTCCCACCCCTGCGGATTGCGCGGATCGTCGATGCCGTACCGCACCAGCGCCGCACGTCCCCCCAGCGTCACGTCCATCAGCCAGACGCCCTCCGCGTCGAAGGACTGGGCTCCGAGACGCGATTCCTTCACGCCGGCCATGTACGAGGGGTACACCACCCCGGCGGGAAGCACGCGCCACTGCCAAAGCAGAGGATCGTCCGGAGCGAGGGCTCCGCGGGCAGGCAGCGGACCGAAGTCCAGCGGGTAAGGAACTTGCCAGCCCGGGTCGGCCGCCGTCGGCACGGTCGGATCCCAGACCTCGTCGACCGCAGCAACGGCGGGCGGATCGGCCAGCGACTCGACGGACCACGTTGCGGCCGTCCGAGCGACGCCCTCGGCATCCGCCGCAGGGGCACGGTACGGCTGCCAGACCGCGCCCGTCACGTCTTGACCCGCGACCGAGCCGGCCAAGCACGCCGCCAGACTCGCCCACGCCCCAAACCCGCGACGGATGAACGCTGCTCCGCGTGCGACCATCGACCACGCTATCGAACGCCGCATGGCGAAGTCTCGAGTCCGTGACGCGAAAGGAGACCGACGAACCGGGGGCCTGCGGTGCGGACCATACGCGATGCCGGGAGTTTTGCGAAGAGAGACCGCGATAGCCCTTAAGAGGGGTATCGGGGGCGCTTCGCCGCTAGCCAGGTCGGTCCTGGGGGGCGGCCAGCGGGCGAAAGCGACGTGCCCCCCGGCGTGCGACGAGCAGCGCGCGGAAATCGGGGGTCGAGGGACCTGTTTCTCGGCGCTGCCAGGCGAGAGAATTCTCGGCGGGGCTGCCACGCGGCTTGGGGCTCGGCGGGCCAGCGGCCCTGGGCAGGGGAGCGAGGCGGTCGGCGTGGTCGTCGGCCGAGGGGTGCGAGGTCGGGCGGCGACAGGATTGACCAACCGGTGGGGGGGGGACTGGCGATGGTGCTGATGGAGCTAAGCGTCGTTCCGCTGGGCACGGGCGAGAGCGTCGGGGCGGCGGTTGCGCGGTGCGTGCAACTGATCGTCGATTCCGGCCTGCCGCACGAGTTGCATGCGATGGGAACGATCGTGGAGGGCGAGTTGGAGGAGCTGCTGGAGCTGATGCAGAGGTGCATCGAGACGACCGCCGAGTCGGCTCCGCGCGTGTCCTGCGTGGCCAAGATCGACTACCGTCCCGGTCGACGCGACGGGCTGACCGCCAAAGTAGCCAGCGTGCGCGCGAAGCTGCGATCCGATTCCCCTTGAGGCGAGCGGACGACCTATGCAACCGGCAGACGTGATCGTAATCGGCGGCGGAATTGTCGGCCTTGCATCGGCCTATCGCTACCAACAGCGATTTGCCGATCGCAAGGTGCTGGTGCTCGAGAAGGAGTCGGCGGTGGCCCGACATCAGACAGGCCGCAACTCGGGGGTCCTCCACTCGGGGATCTATTATCGCCCGGGTTCGCTCAAGGCGATCAATTGCCGCGAGGGAAAGCGGGCGATGGAGCGATTCTGTGCGGAGGAGGGAGTTCCGTTCGAGATTTGCGGCAAGGTGATCGTGGCCGTGACGGCGGAAGAGTTGCCGCGACTGGAGGCGATTTACGAGCGGGGTCGCGCCAACGGCGTGACGTGCGAATTGATCGGGCGGGAGCGGCTGGCGGAATTGGAGCCGCACGCCGCGGGTCGGCAGGCGATTCACGTGCCGGAAACCGGCATCGTCGACTACGCTGCCGTGTGCGAGCGGTTGCGGCAGCGTGTGACCGAGGCCGGCGGAGAGGTCCGGCTCAACGTCCGCGCGACGGCCCTTCGTTCGCAAGGCCGCGAGGTGTGCGTGACGACCGGCGACGGCGACTTCGTCGGACGGCAAGCGGTCAACTGCGCGGGGCTGCACAGCGACCGGGTGGCGCGTTGGGCCGGCGCAAGCCTGAACGCCCAGATCGTCCCCTTTCGAGGCGAGTACTACGAACTCAAACCGCACGCCCGAGGGTTGGTGCGGAACTTGATCTATCCCACGCCCGATCCGGCGTTCCCCTTTCTCGGCGTGCACTTCACGCGGATGACGGGCGGCGGCGTGGAATGCGGTCCCAACGCCGTCCTGGCTTTTGCCCGCGAAGGCTACCGCAAGCTCGCGGTGAACCCCCGGGACCTGTGGGAGACGCTCCGCTATCGGGGTTTTTGGCGTCTTGCCGCGGCCCACTGGCGCACCGGGGCGGGGGAAATGTGGCGGAGCGCGAGCAAAGGGGCCTTCGTCCGCGCGCTGCGGCGCCTTGTGCCCGATTTAAGTCGTGCGGATCTGGAGACGGCGCCGGCAGGGGTGCGGGCGCAGGCGGTCGCCGCCGATGGCTCGATGGTCGACGATTTCCTGTTCGTCGCCAGCGGCCGCGTCGTCAACGTCGTGAACGCCCCTTCGCCAGCCGCCACGTCGGCGTTGAACGTCGGCAACCTGATCGTCGACCAATTGACCGCTCTTGAGCGCTCCTGAGCGTCGGCCGCCTACGACGTGGCGGGAAGCGGCGACCGGACCCTCGCGTCACGCAGCGCGGACGCGAGCTGGAGAACGGCGATTTCCGGCGGGCAGCGGTAACGCAGCGGCGTCTTGCCGGCGATTCCACGGGTCACGTGGAGCACCGTTTGCCCCCGGCGAAACACGCCGCACGCGTACCGCGTGCCGTGCAGACTGGGACTGGCGAGCGATCCCAGCCAAGGGATCTGCACCTGTCCGCCGTGCGTATGCCCGGCCAGCGCGAGATCGGCTTGGGCTCGGCAACACCAGCCGAACTGGTCGGGCGTGTGGCACAGGACGATCCGCAGAGCGTCGGGCGCGGCGTCCGGCGGGCGAGGAGCCGGAGCCGGCCGAAGAGCTCCGAGCGAGGTCGGCGGGGGACTCCAGGGAAGCTCGTTGCCGGCCAGCAGCACTTCGGCGCCATCCCACACCCGACGAACCCAGCGACCGGTGAGGCTCACGAAGCCGCAGTCTTCCAAGCGGCGGCGGGTCTCATCGGCGGCGATGTAATAGTCGTGGTTGCCCAGCACGAAAAAGACGCCGAGCCGCGCGCGCAGTCGACCCAACGGATCGGTCAGCCACGGCCAGCAGGCTTCGTGCTCGATCAGGTCGCCGGTCAGGCAGATGACGTCCGGCTCCAGTTCGTTGGTCGTCTCCACCATTCGGGCGTAAAACGGTCGCGTCAGGCGGCCGGTCAGATGCAGATCGCTCAAATGCACCAGCCGCAACCCCTCCAGCCGCGCGGGCAGGCGGCTCAGGCCCAATTGCTTGCGATCGGTGGAGAGCAGCAACGCTTCGTTGCGGGGAATGCGATCGAGCAGTTGCGTCACGACGCCGGCGATCGGCCGTTCGGCGGCGCCGAGCAGCCGATCGTCGACGTCGGCCTTCCAGTCGAGAAGCACGCGTCGATCGTAGCGGCGCGGTTCGATCCACAATGTTTTGAGGACGATGCCCAAGGCGCCGACGACGACGCACGCGACGGCGTACGGGTGACTCGTCGCCGTCGCCAGACCGGTTCCCAGGGCGGCCGGCGAACCGGACTGCCAGGCCTGCGCCGCCAGCCCGCCGGCGAGCGCCAGGGGAACGCCGGCCAGCAGCCCAAAGCACGCGAGCGTCAGAGCATCGATCAGCCGCCGCGGCCCCGCCCAGCCGTGGAGTCGATTGATGCAGGAGAGCCACAGAAATAGGTGGCCGACCGCTGCCAAGGCCGCCGCCGCTGCCACTGCCGCTCCGCTCATGATTCCGAGGCTCCGGGACGACCGCCCGCGAAGGCCGCTGACGGGCGTCCCACTACGCCTGTCCCGGGGCGGAGCCGCCGCGCATCACCTGCTCGAGAACTTTCACCAACTGGTCGAAGCGGAACGGTTTGTAGAGGACCGCCTGCAGACCTTCGCGCCGCGCCTTGACGATCGTGTGGCCCGGGTCGTACCCGAAGCCGGCCATCAGCACCAAGGGGGGGACCGCCACGATCGCCCGCAGCTTGAGCAGCAGGTCGTAGCCCGTCATGTCGGGGAGCCGGATGTCGGCGATGATTACGTCGTACGGCTCGTTGGCATTGAGGTTCCGCGCCATGTAGCACGCCTCGTTGCCGTTGTGAGCCGTTTCCACGACGCACTGGAAACGGTCGAGCAGTTCGTGCGCCTGCGATCGCACGGCCTCCTCCTCCGCCACGACGAGGATTCTGCGGCCCGCCAGCCAGGGGCGGGCTTCGTCCTGGGCCGAGGGTCGCGCGAGCGCCGGGGCGAGCGACTGCCCCACCTGCTGGATCACGCGTTTGATGTCCCGAGCGTTGGTGAGAATCCGCTGCAAGCGGCGGACGATCTCGGGCTCCACCAACTCGGGATTGATGCCCATGAAGTGTTCCATGGCGTTGACGGCGTCGTTGAGGATGTCGTCGACCGGCAACGCAACCGCGCTGTGGATCGCCTCGACGCTGGCCGCCGCCGCCACGGCCTTCTCGGCGGCAAGCAATTCCAGCGTGTTGAGGGCCATGGCCAGATCGCGGGCGAAGATCTCCACGAATTGCAGGTCGCTCTCGTTGAACGCATTCGGCTCGGGATTCTCCACGTTCAACGTGCCGATCACCTCGTCGTGCAGCAGCAGCGGCACCGTGAGCGAACTACGCGCTCCTTTTGCGCCCTCGATGTACAGCGGGTCTTCGCTCGTATCTCCGCAGACGTAGCTCTTGCCGGTAGCGGCCACGAACCCCGTGACGCCATTCCCCTCCAGGGCGGCCGACAGACTCCGCCTCTCCGCCTCCGGCTCCATGCCGACAGCCATCAGAGGCACGAGCGCCTTGGACTTCAGGTCCAACGTACGGATCTCAATCACATCCAGCTGCAGCACGTCCTGCATGCAATGCAGGATGTTGTCCTTCAGCAGCGCGATCCGCTCCTCATAGTTCAAATTGGCCACGTCCTCGGGAACCAGGTCGGCCAACTCGATTCCAGCCTGGTGAATCGCCGTCAGCTTCTGCTGCTGGAGCATCTCGTCGGTCACGTCGCGGAGGGTGACGACCAGGTGCGAAGGAGATCCCTCGGCGTCCGCCAGGGGCGCGGCCTGCAGGCGGTAGCAGCGTCCCGAGGCACAACGCAACGTCGAGGGCGAGGACATCGGCTCGACGGAGACCAGCTCTCCCTGAACCGCCTGGACCGGCGCGTAGTCGGGGCCGAGGATTTCCGGATCCCCCAGCGTGTCGAAGAGATTCAGCTCCTCAACGCTTTCCCGGCCCGTCCAGGCCTCCAGCCGCAGGTTGCTCCAGACGACGTTCCGGTCGCCGTCGAGCAGCACGACCGCGTCGGACATCCCGCGGAGAATCAGATCGTTGCGGAGCAAATTGCCCAGCTGGCCCGCCGCCTCAAGATGGTCGGCATCGACGCAGACCGCGTCGAAACCGCCCTTTTCCAGTTGCGCCAACGCACGCAGAAACGACGAGGAAGGCACCACCTCCAGATCCGCGCCCATCCGCTCCGCCAAGCGAATGGCCGCATCGTGAGATCCGCCCAAATAGAGAATCCTCGGTCGCATGAAGTTCCGTCCTTCCGCCCTCACCCCATCCGCGGGCGTCCGCCGACGCAGGCCTCCGGAAGCACGGTGTAAGCGAAAGCGTGAGTATAGGTAGGCTGAACGGCTGTCACAAGCTCGCTCCCGCCCCCGGTCGCACGCCCCCCGCAGGCCGCGCGGCACGCCCCCCGCCACGCCGCTCCCCGCAGCCAACGCCGCTCCGCAACGCACTTCCCCGCTCTCGACGCCACCGCCTGCCGGGGAGCCGTCAGCGCCAGGGCCGAGCCTCGACGGAAACTCGGCCGGCGGCCATTCGCGCCGCAATCGGCGTCGCTCGACGCCGAGCAACCCCGCCCGACCCCCTCCCCCGACAACGAGCCGCCGCTCTCGTCGACGCGACGTGCAGGCCCGGCCGGCGCCTTTCGGGGAACCGACGCGCAGTCAATCGGGCGGAACCCAACGGCCCCTCGGAAACAACCGCTGCCACCGGACGCTGCGCACGAACGCGACGCGAGCGCTCCCTCGGGACCGCGGTTGCGCACACCCCTCTTGAGAGCTAACTGGAGGGCGTCTGGTCGGCGGCGCCCGGCGGTCGGCGGCCTGCCCGCCCGCAGACTCGCGGGCACGGCCTGGGCCGACCCACGGCGCGGGGCCTGTCGTGCGGCCGCTGGCGGTCCGACCCGGAAATCGCGACGCACGGCCCTCAATTGCCGCCATCGGACGCCGGCGATGGCGGCCGGCTTGCGTCGGAAAGCGATGGACGCCTGTGCGGTCCAAGACCCCGTCGGCCGCTCCTCACGGAGGAAAACGCCGGAGGCGCGCGACGAGCGGCGGCTCATGAGCCGCGCCGACGTCACTAGGCTGCTTCGACGCGCCACGCGAGCGTCGAACTTCCTGGGGAGGAGTCGCTGCGGTACTCCCCAACGACATTCCAGGCGGCCGCCGCCGCGGCGTCTTCTTCGCCCAGGGGGCCCGGCATCTCCGCAGCGGCGAGCAGTTCGCGGACGGCGACAAGCTGACGGAAATTCTCAGCCCAAACGGGATCGTCATTGAGCTGCTGCTCGGCCCAGGGAATTTCCACGCCGTCGAGCGTCACTTCGACGCGGCGCTGGTCTTCATCGAACCGCAACTCGATCGTTCCGGCAGCGAGCGACAGATCGTCCGCCACCAGATGCTGCAGACCTTCGCGGACGACTTCCTGGAGACGGGCCGCCGCATCGACGAGGGCTGCCAGGTCGGAAGAGCGGTGGCCCGCGAACTGCGGCGCGGAGGCCGAAGCGGCAGGCTCCTGTTCGGCAAGGGCGCGGGAGAATGCGGCGGCGAAGGCGTTGCCGGCCGGCTGCGCCACGCGCTGGGCAAAACCGACGGCTTGGCCGGCTGCGGAGAGGGCCAGCGGTGACAGCAACGAATGCACGTGGAGGTCGCGCGGGGAGTCGTGGGAATCTCGATGTTTCTCGGAGAGGACGGCGGCGACGTCCGAGCCTTGGCAGCCCCGCGACGGCCCCCCCTCCCGAAGCTGATCATCGGCAGGCAGGGCGAGGCGACTTGCCCGAAAATCTTGCGTAAACCGCGCATTCCGCACAGCCAGAACGGCGTGGCTGGGGAGAGGGGGCCGCCAGAGAGCACTTGCGGCGGTCTGCCGGAGAGCTTGGGACGCGTCGGTGCGAGGCGTCGGGGGGAAGGCTCCCTCGTGCTGCGATTCGTCGGGCGCGCCGGGTCCTCGATCGTCGCCGCACCGGCAGTCGGGTTGCCGCGGGAGGGGTTTCCCTTCCCGACGAGGGACGCCGCCGGCCCGACTGCGGGGCTCAGCGGGAGAGGGCCTCCTGGATCCGTCGCGTCGGCTGCACCGCGCCGGGCTTCTTGGGGCCACGCCGCAGCGGCGGCTCGGTCGGAACGCGCGAGCCCCCTCTCGAACGCTTCGTCGACGGACCTGGGTTCCCAGGCTTCGATTCCTCCAGCCCGCTGTCGATCGCCCGCGAAGCGTCTCCTTTTCGGGGCATGACGGCTCACTGAGACTGTTATGCTGGGGGGAGGAACCGCACGGCGTTTCCCCTTCAGGAAGCGGGGCGCAACGAGGCGATCTTGCGGAAACCACGCCAATCCTTGCGTCCGACAAAGACGCGGGATCTCGGGGCGGTTAACATCAAGGCACGACCGGAAGGAGCCATGCGAAATCGGTTTCCGCCGAGGCGCCGGGGGAAATCCGGGCCGGTCGTGTCGAGTTTCGAGAACAGCGGGCAATTCCAACCCATCAGCGGCGGAGCTTGTAACAGCATGAATCGACGGGCAGGTTGTTTGGCGGGGGCGCTGGTCGTGAGCGTCGCTGCGGCTTCAGGAAGCCTCTGCGAGCGGGCGTCGGCGGATCCTCGACGTTTCGTGCAGGACCGATTCGCGATTGGATTTTGGGTCGACCCGCCGGCCGACGCCGACATGGACCGCCATTACGCCGATCTGGCCGCCGCGAATTTCACGCTGGTCATCGGCGGTTTCGGGGCCGGCTCTCCCGAGCAGGTCGATCGCCAGATCGCCCTGTGCGAGACCCATGGGCTGCGCGCGATCGTGTCGGATGCCGGGCGGAATCCCCGCCAGTTGCCGGAGAGTTCGGCCGTATGGGGCTACCGCTTGCGGGACGAACCTCCGGCAGGGGAATTCCCGGGTTTGCGGGAAACGGTAGAGACTCTTCGGGAGGTCCGGCCCGGAAGGCTCGCCTACGTCAATCTTTTCCCCAACTACGCCAGCCCTGCGCAATTGGGGGCTCCGGATTACGACGCGTACGTCAACTCGTTCGTCGCGACGGTGGACCCCGACGTGCTGAGCATGGACCACTACCCGATGATGACGCCTGACGAAGACGGTCGCCGGGAGTATTGCAGCAACCTGGCCGTCATGCGGAGGGCGTCGCAGGAACGCGACGTTCCTTTTTGGAATTATTTCAACTCCATGCCCTTCGGTCCGCACGGCGACCCGACCGAAGCGCAGTTGAAGTGGCAGATTTACACCTCGCTGGCTTACGGCGCCAAAGGCGTGCTCTATTTCTGCTACTGGACGCCCAGGGGCGGGGAGTTCCCCAAAGGCGGCGCCATCATCACCGCCGAAGGAGCCAAGACGCGGCATTACGGGCAGGCACAGCGCATCAACGGGGCGGTCAAGAATCTGGGCAAGACGTTGATGAAGCTCACCAGCAGCGAGGTCCGGCGAGTGGAGCCCCAGTCGAATCCGACGGAGGTCCTCCGCAACGCTCCGATCCGTCAACTGACTTCCGGCGACTACCTCGTGGGCGTGTTCCAGCACGCGGATGGCCGAAGGGCCGTGCTGCTCAACAACTACAGTTTTGCCTACACCGCCTGGCCCACGGTGGAGTTCGACGTGCCTCGGGAGAAAATTCGGGAAGTCTGCCCGCAGACAGGCGAGGAGATCGAAGTGCGCGACGACAGTCCCGATATGCCGGGGCTGCAGACGTCGCTCGATGCGGGCGAGGGGCGCCTGTTTCTCCTTTCGGGAGAGTAACGGCAAGTCTCGTCCCGGCGGTCGCCCGGCGACGGCCGCGTCTGGCGAGGCGTCGTCCCGGCGTGGATTGCCGACCGGGCAACGCAGGGGCCGCGGCCCGCGTCGCGCGTGCGGCTCGTGCCGACGTCAGGAGCGGCGGCCGGGGGAATCGACTGCGCGGCCGTCGATGGCAGCGTCACGGCGCCTGCTTCTTCGCCACGACGAACTCTTGTGCGAGAACGGCGAGCCGCGGCTGGCCCCACGGGTCGGGTTGGTCGTAGCGCGAGTAGACGTACAGGAAACGATCGGGGCCGGTGGCGACGAAGTTCCCGTTGTTGTCCGTATTTTCACCCTCCATGCCTTGGGTGGGGCGGTCGATCGTCACGTCGTTGCCCCACAGTTCCCCCGTGCCGTCGGCGCAAAAAGTCAGGAACGCCCCAGGTCTGCCGTAGGCGCGCACGGCGACGCCGTTGTCGAGCATCAAACCGTTCAAGGTGCCGCCGCTGCACGGACGGATCGGCGTCGGTTCCGACCAGGTTCGGCCTTCGTCCAAGGAGCGCCGCAGCATCACGGGACCTCCGCCGGACCAGTAGATGCCGGTCGTGCGGTAAAGGGCGATCCACGCTCCCCCGGGGAATCGCGGCTCCACGTGCGCGCGCTGGCTGTGGAAGAAATTCAAGTAGGTGGAACGCGGGGCGGCGCCGACGTATTTCCAGGTGCGCCCGCGATCGAAGCTCCGCAGTATGTAGTTCTCCGTCGCCGCGTCGATCGTGCCGTCGGGGCGCAGCTCGGAGAGCGGCCGCACCGCGTCGGTGGCGTCTGGCGCGATCACCAACGACCCGTCGCGGAGCGGCATCACGCCGGCGGGAACCGGCGTGGCCATGCGGCGTACGAGGCGGGCGCCGCCCCCTTGGGGGATGCCGACCACCTGGCTCGTGAGGAGCGTGTCGGGGTCCCAGTAGGCCGTCTCGGCCGACCAGGATTCTTCTCCCGACCGACGGACGAAGAGCGGAATTCCCTGTTGCTCGCGAGGCAGATCGCCGAGCCGGTAGTAGTTGCCGGAATAAGGCTTGATTCGCGGATCGTCCAGGTCGAACTCGATGAAGCGCCGTTGGAAGCGAATCTCCTCGCCGTCGGCCAACTGGCAGGCGATCTCGGAACAAGGACGTTCCTCGGCCCGGTCATGGAAGACCATGTCCATGCTTTCGGCCTGTTGGAAGGAAGCGAAATGGAGCCAATTCCGGCCGCCATCCTGGGACAAGTAGTCGAGGTAGCTGTGGGGTCCGTCGGCGCGGAAGCGGCCGGGACTGGCCCCCTCTCCTCCGACGTAAACGCGCGCGAGAAGCCGCCCGTCCCGCAGCCGATGAATCGACGGAAACATGTGATGGCCCCACCGCTCGTACCCGATGGCCGCGATGCTTGCGATCCGGTCGTTGACCTTGCCCTCGGGGGCGAACATCACCACGTGGGGTTCGCCGGGAGTGACGACCACCCCCGCGTCCGGAGCGCTGTCGGGCACATGCACCGATCCCAGGTACTTTTCGGCCATGCTGGCGTGGACCGCGTGCAAGGCCGCCGCGCGCCGATCCGCCGGAATCTCTCCTTCCAGCCCTGCGACGCCCTCCTTTCGCCCCCAGGCCAGCACCTCCTGCTCCACCGCGCGCAGCCGCGTGGTCGCGGCGACGGGATCGATCGTCGTGGCGGCGCTGACGTTGGGACGACTCCCCAGAAAATCGGTCAGGGTGCGGCAAAGCTCCAGCGGGGAGTCGGCGCCGGCCTGCGGCAAGCCGCCGACAAGCGACCACGCAACAATCGTCGGCGCCAACCCGCGACGTCCGCGAAGCAAGGCCCGAGAGGGGAGGGAGACCATAGGATGCATCGAGATTGTTCCTGGGGCGAGACCGAGGCGCGGCGGCGCCGCGCTGGAGAGGATGCACCGAAGCAGCCGGTCGCGGTCGAAATTATCAGACGCGGCGGCGGAATGCGCCGTCTTGCCCCGCGGTTTTCCGACCTCGCCATCGTGCGTCCGGCAAACCGCCGCCCCGGCAGAGGGGGATCGGCCAGCCTGCAGGGGCGTCACGTGCGGAGGAGCGGCCGCCTTCCGCAGCACGCCGGCGTGCGGAGGCGTCGAGCTGGCGCCCCGCGTGGAGTCGGCCGCGGCCCGCGAACGGCAGCCGCGGTCCGGGGGCGAATCGACGGCGGGCACGCGCGCCGCTGGCCGTCGGCAACCGCGTGACGGAGTCGCGGATCGCCGGCGCCGCGGCCTGGCTGCGGAGAAATCGCGGCGGGATCGCGCGGGTTTCCGTCGCCGGAACCCGTCAGGCGGCGGCCCCCGAACCGCTGCCGTCGCGGAATGCCTCGGCCAGCGCCTCGGCCGCGCGCCAGCCGCTCTCGACGCACTGCGGGATGCCGACGCCGCGGTACGCATTGCCTGCCAAACGCAACCGTGGCAAGCAGCCGATGCGCTGTTCGATGGCGTCGACCAGTTGCACGTGCCCGACATGGTACTGGGGCATCGACTCCGGCCACCGGGCCACTTCGGCGGTTTGCGGATCGCCCTGAATTCCCACGAGGGGTTCCAGATCGCGCCGCGCCGCTTCGATCAACCGTGCGTCGCTCCAAGCGATCGTCTCGGGTTGCTTGGCTCCCCCGAGAAAGACGCGAATCGGCGTCAATTCGGCGGACGACCGATAGGCGAACTTGATGCTCGGAAAGCTTGCGGCGACGATCGTCAGTCCTTCGATCTCCGGAACCACGAACCCGAAGCCGCCAAGCGGTCGGGAGAACTGTCGCGGCTCGTAGCCGAGATTCACCACGACGCTGCTCGCGTACTCAATCCGTCGCAAGAGCTGGGCAGTTTGCGGATCGGTCTTGTCCAGCAGAGCCGCAGCCTGCGGGGCGGGCGTCGCCAGCACCACGCCGTCGTAACGCGCCTCGTCGAGCGGAGCGCGGGTCCGCGAATCGACGCCGGCGAGCAGCCAGCCTCCAGCCCCGCACCGCTCGATCGACCGCACGGCGGCGTGCCTCCGCACCGTGCCTGCCGGCAGAGCGGCCTCCAAAGCGGCAGGCAGCATCGACAAGCCTTCCTTCAGGGTGACAAAGGCGTGGTACCGCGCGCCTTGGGCGGCTCCCCCGTCGGGTTCCGAAGCGACGTTCGCCCGCGCGGCAGCGGCCTCCGCCGCAACGCCCGGCGATTCCTGCACCGGCGCCCGCCACAAGCTGCCGTAATCGCGCTCGGCGTGCAGGAATTCGGGCATCGTTGCGGCCAGACTCAGACGCGAGGCGTCGGCCACGTAAATGCCTCCCAGCAGCGGCTGCACCAGCCGCTCAAACGCCTCGCGCCCCAGACGCCGCGTCGCGAAGCTCGCCACGCTCTCGTCGTGGCCAGGAAGGCCCGCGCCGGCGTGCCGCGGCACCAACGGCTCGCACAGCAGCCGCAGCTTTCCCCGCACGCTCAACACCGAACTGCGAAGAATTCCGGCCGCTTGCTGCGGGCGCATCAAGACGAAGCCCTCGGGCACCGGAGCGAGTCGGCCGCGGCACACGACCAGTGCTCGTCGCTGCCGCGGCTGGGTCGGAAGCACCGCGCCGTCCAGTCCCAGGCGCTCGCACAGCTGCCGCGCCGCGGGCAGTTTCGTCGTGAAACTGTCGGCGCCCCGTTCCCACCAAAAACCGTGGTCCGACCCCGTGTCGAGCGGCCCTCCCAGCCGACCGCTGGCCTCCCACACCTCCAGCCGGCAACGCGGCGCCAATTCGCGGAGACGATGGGCGGCCGACAAGCCGCTGATGCCGCCGCCGACCACGGCAAAACGCGGGCAATCGGCAGCCGCAGAAGATAACGCGTCGGACGGGGTCATCGCCACGGATGCTACCAGACCGTCCTGGCCGACCGCCAGGGCCAATAGCTGTTCGGACGCGCGCCCAGACGCAACTCCATGCCCAAAGTGAACGAAAAATTGTGCATCGTCGCCAGGCCGTTGTCGCCCCAGGCGATGTTGTCGAGGATCTCCAGCCGCCACGCCAAATACCGCGTCTGGGCGAATCGCACGCCGCCTCCCAGAGGCATCCCGACGAGAATCTCCTCCTGACCCGTGCCGTCCTCGCGCACGCTGCCCACCTCCGCCAGTCCGAGACCGACGAGAGCGTACGGCCGCACCCGCGAATCTCCCCAGGGGTAGTAAATCAGGTTGATGTCCGAGACGAAGTAGTGGCCGCTCAATTCGCTGTTGTCCGGCGTCGTGAGATCCGGGTCCGACCAGCCCGATCGCCATTCGACGCCCCAGAAATAATCGAAATCCCAACCCAGCCGCAGACCGGCAAGAATCTCGTTCGACTGGCCGACGCGGCCCGGCGCCGGGCTGTCGGTAATCAGCGGCCCGGCGAACCAGTCGACGTGCAAGGGACGATTGAGCCAGCTGCTCCGCTCGAGAGGCAAGCCCTTGCCGACGTGACGCCCGGAAGTCGACGAATGCCGGAATCCCAAGTGCCGCAACCCGTCGAACGGGGCCCACTCCATCGTCTCCAACGGCACGCCCCCGTCGGCCTCCCCTAGCCGTTCCGAAGCGGTCGGGACGCTCTCGTTGGAAACGCCGAAGGCCTCGGGGTCGCCGCTCGAGAGGAACTGCTCGGCCGCCGCTGGGGAACTCGGAAAGGCCGCGGACGCCGGGGAATCTGCGGTAGAAATCGCCGGCCCCAGCGTGGCGTCGGGGGCCGGCAACTCCTCGGCAGCGACGCGTCGCACACCCGTCGCGGAAACGTTGTCACGGCGCGCGACCGGACCGCTTCGCGAGGGCGACGCCCCTTGCGGCGCGGCGCTCGACGGCGAGCCCTGTCCGGCGACGGCCCACCACATCAGCGTTGCGCAGGCACATGGCAGCCCCCGTTGGGTCATGGCCGCCAGGGTGGTGCGCGGTAGTCCCATGGTTCGCGCCGGTTGTCCGCCAGAAGACAGACGACTGAACAGCTGCCAGCCGTGAGCGGGGCGGAGTATGGCGAGGCGGCGGGCCGACGTCAAGGGACATCGCCCCCCTCGTTAGGGGCGCATGCCAGCACCGCCTGGAATCGGCGCGGGGATCGGGCCCGACGCGTCGCGGCCCGCTGGGCGTGCCTCGGGGCGCGGCCACCTGCGGGGCGTCGGCCGTCGCCCAGGGGGCCGTGCCGAGGGCCGCTCTGCGACGCGCCTCCGTTTTGGCCGTGAGCCGGACCCGAGCGGGCGGGCCCGAGCGGGCGGGCTACCGTGCGGCGGTCGCGGTTTGCGGGGAGGCGGCGCCTTGGCTGGCGGCGGCGGCGTCCGCGGCGGAGGACGACGGCGGCAGGCCGTTCGCGGCGCCGTCGGAGGGGGCGGTCGGCGCCGCCGTGGCGGCTGCGGTCACGTTGGCCAGCACGAGGCACGTGCCGCGGCAGTTCTCACCGCGATCGGTCTGGATATGGATCGGCGTGCGGATTTGCCCGGGGTTTTCGCTGGCGCGGAACGTGACCTCGACGAAATGCACCGGCCGGGACTGCTCATCGACTTTGAACTGCAGGCAATCGTTGCCGCAATCGACGTTGGTGATGCGGAACGGCTCGCGTCCGCGAACGATAATCCGCTTGGTGATTTCCTCGCCGGGAGCGAGGTCGTCGAGGACCAGACTGGCCGGCGTCACCGAAATCTCGGAGCGGACATTGGCGTCGACGTACAAGGGAATGCGTTGGGAATCGCGTGCCGAATCGTTGGTGACGATGGTCAACTGGTCCTTGAGGCGACCGGCGGGGACGCTCTCCTTCATCCGGACCAGCAACCGGTAGCCGACGCGTCCGCCTGTTCTCTCCAGTTCGTTCAGCACGACTTCGAAGTGGTCGTTGTCGTTGAGCACGTCGACGATCTGCCAGTCGGAGCGTCCGGCGTAATTGACGATCACCTGCTGCTCGTGCGGCTTTCCTTCATCGACCTCGCCGAAATTCACGGCGCCGGGATTGAACACCACGTCGCTACGGATGTAGCCGTGGACGCGCAACTGGACTTCCGCCGCGTAGGGCGGGCCGAAGGTCACGGTGAGCGTGGCCCCTTGCCGTCCAATTTTCTCGCGCGTGTTGAATTTGGCGACGATGTACGCCTTGTCGTAGGTCTTGATGATGGGGTTTTCGACCGTCGGACTGGTGCATCCGCAACTGGAGCGAACCCCCGTGACGTTGATGTCTTGCT
>Ga0169931_10005583_pt1 | contig 19127 bp, 17 predicted proteins | sample Kivu_15m_20L_FD_129675 | JGI IMG/M metagenome (GOLD analysis project Ga0169931, IMG submission 129675) | Freshwater microbial communities from Lake Kivu, Western Province, Rwanda to study Microbial Dark Matter (Phase II) - Kivu_15m_20L... | ecosystem: Environmental > Aquatic > Freshwater > Lake... | reverse complement strand
GTGCTGCTCGCGCAGCTGGCGCTCGGAGGCCTTGCGACCGGCATCACGGTGGCATTCATCGAAGAAACTTTCATGCGCGGCGCGATGCACACGGCGATCGAACGCGAATCAGGAACGACCGCAGCGATCGTGCTGACCGCATTGCTGTATTCGGCGGTGCACTTCGTCGGGCGTTATCGCATTCCAGTCGAAGAGTTGGGCTATGACAGCGGTTTGCGTCACGTACTCGGCACGCTGGCCGATTTTGCTGCGCCGCTCGACATCATCGACGCATTCCTCGCACTGGCGGCTGTCGGCGTGCTGCTCGGCATGGTCCGCGCACTCACCGGCAACATCGCGGCCTGCGTCGGTTTGCACGCCGGCTGGGTTTGGGTGATCGCATTCATGCGCGCGAGTTCAGCGCCCAACGAGCTACACCCGGTGCGATTTTTGTTATCAGACTTTGACGGCGTGGTTGGCTGGCTGGTACTGGCCGCAACTGGCGTGATCGGTCTCGTGTTGATTCCGTTCTACGCCAAACGCCAGCAAGCGCTGTAGCGCGACTCAGCTATCGTTGGCGGCATCGCGCCGGATGAGCGGCGAGAGCAAGGCGAGTCGGCGCAACGGGTCCTGTAATTCGAGGCAGCGCTGCTTGTCGCCAAGACTGATCGGTAAGATCTCGACCAAGCGCGCGCCGACCCACTCGGCGTCTTCATAGCGGGGCTCGATACCCTGATACACGTCGCCGAGCTCAGGCAGCACCCGTCGCAGCAAATCAGCTAAATGCCGATATTCCTCGGGTACCGTCGGTGCAGGCGATGGGGCGGTGACCGGGTCGATCCAGGACACTTCCCCAAAATTGAGTCCATCTTCCTGCTGCCAGCTGCGCAGCACCGTAAAGCGCCGCTCGCCGCGACAGGTGATGCCTAGCAGTCCATCGGGCAAGAGATTGAAATCGACGATACGAGCGGTCGTGCCGATCGCGCAGAAACTGCCGATCTCGTCAGTTTCGTTGCCGCTCTGCACCAGCACCACGCCGAAGCAACTGTTCTCGCGCATGCAGCGCTTGACCATGTCGACGTAGCGCGGCTCAAAGATTCTAAGCGGCAGCGGCCCGCGCGGAAACAGCACGGTGTTGAGCGGAAACAGCGGAATTTCGCTGGTATCGCTCATTCGCTCAAGCCCCTCCCCCAGCGGTGCATCAACTGGTGATCGATGTTGAGCTGATCGAGGATGCGCGCCACGATGAAGTCGACCAATTCTTCGACCCGCGTCGGACGGGTGTAAAAACCGGGATTGGCGGGCAGTATCGCGACACCGAGACGCGAAAGCTTCAGCATGTTCTCGAGGTGAATGGCGGAAAATGGTGTCTCGCGCGGCACGATAATGAGATTGCCGCGCTCCTTGAGTACGACATCAGCGGCACGCTCGAGCAGATTTTCACTGGCACCCGCTGCAATCGCCGAAACGGTCGCCATGCTCGCCGGGCACACCACCATGCTGCGCGGTGCACCCGAACCGCTGGCTACGGGCGAGGTCCATTCCTCATCGCCGAAAACCCGCAACTGCCCATCACGAGCTTGGAAAAGGCTGCTGAGATAACGGGTCTGTTCGGAGGTCCGACCGGGAAGTCGATACTCGGTTTCTGAGCCGACCACGATTTGTGCTGCCTTGGTGAACATCAGGTAAACCTGATAGTCGGCGCGCAGCAAGCATTCAACGAGGCGCAAGCCATATTGCGCGCCCGAGGCGCCGGTCATGCCTACCGTGACGATGCGTTCAGTTTTGCCTGCCATCTGCGACCTCCGCGAGTGCAGCGAGCAACTTGCCGTGCAAGCCGTCAAAGCCGCCATTTGACATGATCAAGGCGTGATCTCCCGGACGCAAGGTCTCGGCGAGGTTACGCACGAGCACGGCGATGTCCTCTGAATGCCGAGCACGACCACCGAGACCTGCGAGCACGGGGCTCGCATCCCAAGCCAGCGCAGGCGGCGTGTACAACCACACTTCGTCGGCCAGCGCGAAAGCCGGTGCCAGCGCATCACGATGTACGCCCAGACGCATGGTGTTCGAACGCGGCTCGAATATCGCCACGATGCGCTCGTTGCCGACCCGCTGACGCAGACCCTCGAGCGTGGTCGCGATCGCCGTCGGGTGATGGGCGAAATCGTCGTATACCTGCACTCCGGCCACGCTGCCCTTGAGCTCCATACGGCGCTTGATCCCGCGAAACTCGGACAGCGCCGCCGCAGCCACCTCAGGTGGCACGCCAGCATGGCGCGCTGCGGCCATAGCAGCCAAAGCGTTATCGACATTGTGACCGCCGATAAGCGACCAATCGATACGCCCCACCACACGCCCTTGCAGACACACCTCAAAACCCGAACCGTCGGCTGCGGCATCAGCGACCGTCCAGCCGTCAGCGTTTGCGGTGCTGCGTGAGAACGACTCGCGCTGACTCCAGCAGCCCATCTGCAAAACATGCTCGAGATGAGGGTCAGCGGCGTGATGCACGATCAGACCCGAAGCCGGAACGGTGCGAACCAGATGGTGGAACTGTCTTTCGATCGCAGCAACATCCGGATAGATATCGGCATGATCGAACTCAAGGTTGTTGAGAATCAATGAGCGCGGCCGATAGTGAACGAACTTGGCGCGCTTATCGAAAAAAGCCGTGTCGTATTCGTCAGCCTCGATAACGAAGAACGGCTGCTCGCCAAGACGCGCGCTGATGCCGAAGTCTTCAGGCACGCCCCCGATCAGAAAACCAGGCGACAGCCCGGCGAACTCCAGAATCCAAGCGAGCATGCTGCTCGTCGTGGTCTTGCCATGTGTACCCGCCACCGCCAACACCCAGCGCCCGCGCAACACCTCGCGTGCCAGCCACTCAGGCCCCGAGACAAACGGAATGTCACGCTCGAGCAAGGCTTCGATGACCGGGTGGCCGCGACTCATGACGTTGCCGACCACCACCACATCGGGAGCAGGTTCGAGCTGCGCCGGATCAAAGCCCTCGACGACTTCGATGCCGAGCGCCGCCAACTGAGTGCTCATCGGCGGGTAGACATTACGATCGGAGCCCGTGACCCGGTGACCGGCCGCCTTGGCGATAGCTGCGATGCCGCCCATGAAGGTGCCGCAGATCCCGAGTATGTGTAGATGCATGCGGCTAGGGTCTATCGGGTCAAGCAGTGGCACCGATGCCAAGCGCCACCAACACGATGAACATCAAGAGCTCACCGAGCATGAACAGCGCCACGCACTGAAACATCGGGCGCTCGATGGCAGCGCGCAGAATACGCGCGTTGACATAGATCAAATAAAGGCTCAAGAGAAACGCCAGCAACGCCAGCGGCGTGAACTGCACTTCTTGACCCACCTCTGGCCGGATGCTCGCGACCAGCGGAATGCTGATCGGCGCGAACACGCAGGCCACACCGAGCAGCGCGGTAGCCGTTTGAGTAAAACGCTCGGGCTTGCCGAAGAGTCGCAACAAGATCGCGACCCAGGCCAGCGTCAGCACGCTCGAGAGCAGCGCCTGCGGCAAGATCGATTTATCTTCCGGCATCAACTGCGCACCGAGCACCGCTTGAATTGCAACCAGTACGACGACGCAACCCGCAAGCAAAGCATTGGACGTCGGCAGGTCCTGCGGCCCAGCGCGCAGCAGCAAAATTTCGATGAAAGTTTTCAATGGCATCGACATTTTCCGAAAATTCGTTCCACTACTCGGTGAATTCTTGCATAGTCCGTTGATGTCGTCGTCCCAATCGCTGATCAACTCCCGTAGCGCACTCGAAGACCTGCTGGCAGCGCTGCAGGGAGAAAGCGCCATCGGCATTGACACCGAGTTTCTCCGCGAACGCACTTATCGCGCCGAGCTCTGCCTCGTGCAGATGACCACACCGAAAGGCCCCGTGTGCGTCGATCCCATTGCCCTAGGTGAACTTGAATTGCTGCGCGGCACCTTTAACGGCGACGGGCCACTCAAAGTACTGCACTCAGGCCGCCAGGACCTCGAAGTACTCATGCCGCTGGTCGGCCACGTCACGCCGCTCTTCGACACGCAGATCGCAGCAGCACTCGCAGGATTTCCAGCACAAGTTGGCTACGCTGAACTCGTGCGAAAATTGCTTGGCACAGAGCTCGCCAAGGGACAGACACGCACCGACTGGTCACGTCGGCCGTTGTCACCCGAACAAATCGAATACGCCCTCGATGACGTACGCTTTCTGCTGCCGCTGCGCAGCGCGCTACTCGAGAGCATCGACAAACAAGGTCGCAACGATTGGCTGCTCGAAGACCTCGCAGAGCTGCAGGACCCGCGCAGCTTCAGCGTTGACCCTGAAAAAGCGTGGCTGCGTTTCAAAGGCACTCAAGGCTGGGACGAGGGTCGCTTGAATCTACTGCAAGCGCTGGCAGCTTGGCGTGAACGGCGCGCGATCGCCCGCAACCGACCGCGCGGTTGGATCTTGGACGACGCGGTGCTGCGCGAAATCGTGCAAATCGTGCCACGTAGTGTCGAGGCGCTCGCCAAGATCAACGAAATGCCAGAGGGTGTCGTCAAGCATTCCGGTGAAGAGTTGATTTCTTTGATCACTGCAGCAGCGATCAGCGACCCGCCGCCACCATTGCCGCGACGTGAAAAACCAGATCCGGCATTGTTGGCGCGAGTTAAACGACTGGCCGAAGTGCTGCAGGGCGTGGCTAAAGAACTGGAGTTGGCAGCCGAGTTTCTTGCCACCCGCAAGGACCTCGAGGACATCGCGAGCGGCAAAGACACCGCGACTGTGCTCGGTGGTTGGCGTGCTGCTGTGCTCGCAGCACCACTGCGCTCAGCCCTTTGAAGTGAGCGCTGCCTCGACACGCGCCGTGACAGTCGCTAGCGCGGCATCGGCATCGATGCGGCGCAGCATGCCTTTATTCGCGTAAAACCCGACCAGTGGCGCCGTTTGCGCCTCGTAGACTTCGATGCGCTTGGCGACGGTGTCTTCGGTGTCGTCCGGACGCTGCACCAACTTGGGCGCATCACAGCGACCACCACAAGGCGGTGGCGACGGCGGCGGCGCAGTGTGCACATTGAAAACGAGGCCGCAGGTCTCGCAGCTACGGCGCCCCGAGATGCGCTTGACGAGCAAAGCCGGGTCGACTTCAAAGAGCAGCACCGCATCGAGCGGCTGACCGAGCTCGATCAGCAGACTCTCGAGGCCCTCGGCCTGCGGAATGGTGCGCGGAAAACCATCGAGAATGAAACCCGCGGCCGCGTCGGGCTCTGCCAGGCGCTCGCGAACCATGCCGAGGATCGTGGCATCGTCGACCAGCTGGCCGGCATCCATGACGGCCTTGGCGCGACGACCGAGGTCAGTACCCTCGCGCACGTGGGCTCGCAACAGGTCGCCGGTCGAGATCTGCGGGATGCCGTGATGATCGACCAGCCGCTGCGACTGGGTGCCTTTGCCGGAACCCGGCGCGCCAAGAAAAACAATACGCATGATGGGCGGCACACTACCCGGCCGGTTCCGACAGGTCAAACCGTCCGGTATGCTCGCCAGTCATGAAAAAGACCCGCCGCAACACCGCAACCGCTCCGCGCAACGCCTTTTACGCCCAATCGGGTGGGGTAACCGCCGTCATCAACGCCTCGGCCGCCGGAGTCATCGAAACCGCCCGCAAATATCCGAAGCAGATCGGCAAGGTTTATGCCGGTCGTCACGGCATCGTAGGCGCCCTCAACGAGGAGCTAATCGACTGCTACAAGGAAAGCGCCGCCACCATTCGTGGCTTGCGACACACGCCCTCGGGGGCTTTCGGTTCGGCTCGCTTCAAACTCAAGGGGCTAGAGCAAAATCGCGCCGAATACGAAAGGCTCATCGAGGTGTTTCGCGCCCACGATATCGGCTATTTCTTCTATAACGGTGGCAACGACTCGATGGACACCGCCCACAAAGTGTCCGAGATGGGCAAAGCGCTCGGCTACCCCATCACCTGCTTAGGTGTGCCCAAAACCGTCGATAATGACCTGCCCTATACCGACTGTTGTCCCGGTTTCGGTTCAGTCGCCAAATACGTTGCGATCTCGACGCTCGAAGCCTCCTTCGATGTCGCCTCGATGGCCAAGACATCGACCAAAGTTTTTGTAATGGAAGTAATGGGGCGCCATGCCGGCTGGATCGCCGCAGCAGGCGGCCTCGCGGGTCGCGGCCCGAATGAGCCACCGCACATCATTCTTTTCCCGGAAATCGCTTTCGATAAGGCAGCGTTCCTCAAGCGCGTCAAAGAATGCGTCGAACGACACGGCTACTGCGTGATTGTGGTCTCCGAAGGGACTGCCGATGCCGATGGGCGTTTCCTTGCCGATGCCGGCACCAAGGACGCTTTTGGCCACACCCAGTTGGGCGGTGTCGGACCGGTGGTCGCCAACATGGTTCGCGAGGCGCATGGCTACAAGTACCACTGGGCCGTCGCGGATTATCTGCAACGTGCGGCACGACACATCGCCTCCAAGGTCGACGTCGAGCAGGCCTATGCCTTGGGTGCAGCCGCCGTCACGCTGGCGGTCAAGGGCCACAACGCCGTCATGCCGACCGTGGTCCGTAAGTCGTCCAAACCTTATCGCTGGACGATCGGCCACGTACCGCTCGCCAAAGTCGCCAACGTCGAGAAAAAACTGCCGCGCGACTTCATCACCAAGGACGGCTTCGGTATCACCGAAAAATGCCGCAACTATCTGCTGCCGTTGATCGGCGGCGAAGACCCGCCGCCGTACAAGAACGGCCTGCCGGTGTACGTCAAAATCAAGGGCGTCACCGTCAAGAAGAAACTGCCGCCGTTTACGCGTTGAGAACCGGCTTTCACAGCGGGCAGCCACCGGGTGGCGCGGGTCCCTGTGCTATATTGCCGCGCCTTTTTTGCTGATCTGCTTATTCAGAGGGAATAACTAGAATGGATGCCCAATTGATCAATTGGCTGTGGATAGCCATTGGTGCGGGGTTACTCGCAGTTGTATACGGTGCGGTGTCTGCCGCAGCCATCAATCGTCTCGATGCCGGTAATGCGCGGATGCAAGAGATCGCTGCGGCGATCCAAGCTGGCGCAGAGGCTTATCTCAACCGTCAATACTCGACCATCGCTGTGGTCGGTGTGGTGTTGTGCGTGGTGCTCGGCCTCGCGCTCGACTGGCCGACCGCGGGTGGCTTTGCGCTCGGCGCGATCCTCTCGGGTATCGCCGGTTACATCGGCATGAACGTCTCGGTACGCGCCAACGTACGCACCGCTCAGGCCGCCCATGAGGGCCTGAACGCCGCGTTGCAGGTTGCCTTCAAGGGTGGCGCCATCACCGGCATGCTGGTGGTCGGTCTCGGCCTGCTCGGCGTTGCCGGCTACTACTTCTGGATGGAAGGCCTAGTCGGCGAGGAATCAGCGCTACGTTCGCTCGTGGGTCTCGCCTTCGGCGGGTCGTTGATCTCGATCTTCGCGCGCCTCGGCGGCGGCATCTTTACCAAGGGTGCAGACGTCGGCGCCGATCTCGTGGGCAAGGTGGAAGCTGGCATCCCTGAGGATGATCCGCGCAACCCGGCGGTCATCGCCGACAACGTCGGTGACAACGTCGGCGACTGCGCCGGCATGGCGGCCGACTTGTTCGAAACCTATGCCGTTACGCTGGTGGCCACCATGCTGCTCGGCGGCTTGATGCTCGCGAACACCGACGGCGCAGCCATCATCTATCCGCTCGCTCTTGGCGCCGCCTCGATCGTTGCCTCGATCGTCGGCACCTTCTTCGTGAAGGTCAGCGAAGGCGGCAAGATCATGAACGCCCTCTACAAGGTCGTCATCGTCTCGGGTCTGGTCTCGGCAGTGGCGTTCTGGTTCATCACCGGCTCGTTGATGCCTGAACAGCATCTTGGTCTTTTTGGTTGCACGCTCATCGGCCTCGGTCTCACGGCAGCCATGATCGTGATCACCGAGTACTACACGGCTACCGAATACAGCCCGGTGCAGAAAGTGGCTGAAGCCTCACAAACCGGTCACGCCACCAACATGATCGCGGGTCTCGGTGTGTCGATGAAATCGACTGCGCTGCCGGTGATTGCGGTCTGCTTGGCGATCTGGGGCGCACATGCTCTCGAGGGTCTCTATGGCATCGCCATTGCGGCCACCGCCATGCTGTCCTTGACCGGCATGATCGTCGCACTCGACGCCTATGGCCCGATCACTGACAACGCCGGCGGCATCGCCGAAATGTCGGGCCTCGACAAGAAAGTGCGCAACATCACCGATCCGCTCGATGCCGTGGGCAATACGACCAAAGCGGTCACCAAGGGTTACGCCATCGGTTCGGCTGGTCTCGCTGCACTCGTGCTGTTCGCCGATTACACCTTCAAGCTCGACTCGGTCGGCAAGCTCGAAGAATTTTCGCTGGCAGACCCGGCAGTCATCATCGGTCTCTTCATTGGCGGTCTCGTGCCGTACTTGTTCGGCGCCATGGCCATGGAAGCAGTCGGCCGGGCCGCAGGCTCGGTGGTGAACGAAGTCCGACGTCAGTTCCGCGAGATCAAAGGCATCATGGAAGGCACGGCGAAGCCCGACTATTCCAAGGCCGTCGATCTACTGACCAAGTCAGCCATCAAAGAAATGGTGATCCCCTCACTGTTGCCGATCTTGGTGCCGGTCGTAATCGCCTTTGGCATGAACCTGCTGATGGGTCCCGGTGCCGGCATCCGCGCACTCGGTGGTCTATTGATCGGCACGATCGTGACGGGCCTGTTCGTCGCGATCTCGATGTGCACCGGTGGCGGCGCTTGGGACAATGCCAAGAAATACATCGAAGAAGGTCACTTCGGCGGCAAGGGTTCCGAAGCCCACAAGGCCGCGGTCACGGGCGACACGGTTGGTGATCCGTACAAGGACACCGCGGGTCCGGCCATCAACCCGCTGATCAAGATCATCAATATCGTAGCCTTGCTGCTGGTTCCCTTGCTGTAAGGCTCGAGCAATCTCGTCGACCTCTTAGGAACCCCGGCAACTGCCGGGGTTCTTTTTTGCAGCCCCGATTTTGGGATCGCGGCCGGCTTAAGGACGAGTGCCGCCAGCGATCTCCGCCGCGGCAAACCACTCTGCAGCAGACTCGACAGCGACGGCGCCCCGTCGCTCACTCTGGCGCAAATGGCGCACGAGCAGCGTCGCTTCAGCCGTCGGGAAACGATTGGCGGTCGAGGCAAGGTATGCCGGCACCGTCGGGTCTGCCCACTTGCTCTCGATCAAGCGCACCGGCTGACCCTGCTCGCAGACGACGAAGTCGATCTCGCGATGTTCTTTGTCGCGAATGTAGTGCAGCGTACAGTCGGCGCCTTCAGCGTCACGCCGGTGCTGCACGGTGGCGTACAGCATTGCCGCACAAGCGTTCTCGAAACGCGCCCCGTCATCACCCCTGACGAGCCCGATATCGTGAAAATAAACTTTCGGTTCCTTGAGCAGCGCGCGGGCGATGTTGCGATGGTACGGACGCAGCACGAACACGACGTGCAGCGACTCGAGAATCTCGAGATAACGCGCAAGCGTGGTGGGTGAAATCTGCAAATCGCGTGCGATCGAGGCGAGCGAGAGCGGCGAGCCGACCCTCTCACGTAGCAACTCGACGAAGAGTCGCATCGCACGTACTTCGGCAATCCGCGAAAACTCGAGAATGTCGTCGCGTATCAGTCCCTCGAGGTAAAGCTGACGCCAACGCTGTGCATCGACATCGGTTTCGGCTAACAGTGGTTCTGGAAAGCCACCGCGCTGCAACAGTCGGCTGAGTGCTTCATCGGGCGCAACGCCCATGCCGGCCACGAGCTCACGCACCGTGACGGGCAACAAGTGCCACGAGAAATAGCGCCCAGCCAGTGATTCACCGGCCTGGCGGAACGCGTCCAGCCGCGCACTACCGGTGACAAGAATCGACTGACCTGGGCTCCGCCCGTCCGCCACACCCTTCAGCCAGTGACGCCAATCTTTCATCTTGTGCAGCTCATCAAAGACGAGCAGAGCGGCATCGGGCGCGAAAGACTCTGCCAACATGACACGCCGGTCGGCGAGCACATCCCAATTGAATAGCTGCGCCCTGCGAAACCCGGCCGCGATCGACGTGGCCAGCGTAGTTTTGCCAGCCTGTCGCGGACCCGTCAGGAAAACCATCTTGCGCGCAAGGTCGCGCTCTATGAGAGGCTGGATGAGGCGTTTCATCCGCCTATTTTTTCAGGTTTTGGAAAAAAGTCTAGACTAAAATCTAAATAACTGGAAAAAAGTCGGATTTCTAGAAAATCCTACCCGGCTCACCGATGCGGGTCCGATAGGCGCCCGGGGGTTCCTGCGGCTCGTCGCTGCTGCGGGCAGGAACGGGGGGCTGATTGGGGTCCGGCACCAAGAGTCGCCAGGCCTCGGTCGGCCGCGTTGCCGCCCAGAAGAGTCCGCCTAGCCCCTGCGGTACGGCCTTGCGCAGGGCGATATCGGGCTCGGTTTTACGCGAACGGATGATGATTTCGTCGAGATCGGCCGGCAGCGGTTGCGCCCACTCGGAGGGCGGCAGCACGCGTCGCACGTCGCCCACCCGCAAATCGAGCTTGGGGGTCGTGCTTGAGCGCGGGGGCGCGAGCGGCGAGGGTTCATCGGCTACCGCAACCCGAGCGCCACAGATCATCAGCAGACCTAAAGCCAAGGCCACCCCAAGGCTTGCATATTGGGCATTCCCGGCTACATTGACCGGCTTGCATCTGCCACCGGAGTTCATCCCTTGCGCCACGTCCTGCCTCGCCTTGCCAGCCTATTGGCTGCCTTGAGCCTGACCCTCGTCGCATCCGACCTCAGCGCCGCTACGGGCCGTGGAAAACCCACGACCGCCAAGCTGCCGCCACCCGAAAAGGTAACCTCGGTCGAGGGTATCACCGAGTATCGCCTCGCCAACGGGATGAAAGTACTGCTTTTCCCCGACCCCTCCAAGTCCACCATTACGGTGAACGTCACCTACCTCGTGGGTTCACGCCACGAAGGCTATGGCGAGAGCGGCATGGCGCACTTGCTCGAGCATCTGGTGTTCAAGGGCACGCCGCGCTTCCCGAATATTCCGCAGGAGCTGACTGCACGCGGCGCGCGGCCGAACGGTACGACCTGGTACGACCGCACCAATTACTTCGAGACGTTTGCGGCGACCGACGACAACCTACGCTGGGCGCTCGATCTCGAGAGCGATCGCATGATCAACTCGTTCATCGCCGAGCAAGACTTGCAGAGCGAGTTCTCGGTAGTGCGCAACGAATTTGAACGGGGCGAGAACGACCCGTCGCGCGTCTTGTTGCAGCGCGTCATGTCGACGGCCTACCTGTGGCACAACTATGGCAAGTCCACCATCGGCTCGCGCGAAGACATTGAGCGCGTGCCCATCGAAAACTTGCGTGAGTTCTACAAGAAATATTATCAGCCCGACAACGCGGTGCTGGTCGTCGCCGGCAAGATCGACGAAGCCAAGACTATTGGCTGGGTCAATGAATTCTTCGGCAAGATTCCGCGCCCGACTCGCGTGCTGCAACCCACCTACACCGTCGAACCGGTACAAGATGGTGAGCGTCACGTGGTGCTGCGTCGCGTAGGGGAAGTTCAAGTTACCTCGGCGGGTTATCACATCACAGCGGGCGCGCACCCTGACTTTGCTGCAGTGCAGGTGCTGGCCGATGTGCTGACCAACGAGCCGGCTGGACGACTCTACAAGGCCCTGGTCGAGACGGGCAAAGCAACCGGCGTCGGCGGCCTCGCCTTCAGCCTCAAAGATCCGGGCTACTCCTATTTCACGGCCGAAGTTCCCAAAGAAAAATCTCTGGATGACGCCACTGCCACCATGCTGGCAGTGCTCGACAACATGGCCGCGACCCCAGTCACCGAAGAGGAAGTACAGCGCGCCAAGAATCGTTTTCTGCGCAGCTTCGAGCAGACCTACAACAACAGCGATCGCGTGGGACTCGGGCTCTCCGAGTACATCGCCAAAGGCGACTGGCGCCTGTGGTTCCTGTCGCGCGATCAAATGGAGAAAGTGACGGCAGCCGACGTCAATCGCGTCGCGGGCCTTTATCTCAAGCCCTCCAATCGCACCACGGGCCTTTTCATCCCCGAAGAAAATCCGGATCGCGCCATCATCACCGCGGCACCGGAACCGGCTGAATTGCTCAAGGACTACAAGGGCAAGCAGGCACTACGACAGGCTGAGGTGTTCGACCCTTCGCCGGCTAATATCGTCGCGCGCACGCGTAACGAAACGCTGCCGGGCGGAGCGCAGTACAGCTTCCTGCCAAAATCCACGCGCGGTGAAACGGTCAACGCCACGATCACGCTCAGAGTGGGCAGCCTGGCGGCGCTATCCGGCAAATCAACCGTTGCCGATCTAACCGCAGCGATGTTGCGTCGCGGCACGGCGACCCGTTCGCTGCAGCAAATCAACGACGAGCTCGATCGCCTCAAAACCACCGTCGGCATTGGCGGTGGCGGACAGACCGTGTCGGTGAATATTTCTTCGACGCGCGAGAATCTCGTGCCGGCGATGGAAATCGTCACCGACATCCTGCGTACCGCGTCGTTCCCAGAGAGCGAATTCAACAAATTGCGTGACGAGGTGGTGGCCTCGCTCGAGCAAGCCCGCAGCGACCCGCAAGCCATTGCAGCGCGCGAGCTGAATCGGATCTCATCACCCTATCCGGAAAGCGACTTCCGCCACACTCGCGATTTCGATAGCGAAATCGCCGCCCTCAAGGCCGTGAAGGTCACAGACCTGCGCAACTTCCACCGCGAGTTTTATGGCGCGAGCCGTGCCACCGCCGCGGTCGTTGGCGACTTTGACGAAGTCACGGTGCGTGCCGCTTTGGGTGCGATGCTTGCCGGATGGCAAGCGCCAATCGCATACGAGCGGGCGGTTTCGCAGCACTTTGAGGTTGGTCCGAGCGCTCGCAAGATCAACACGCCGGACAAAGCCAATGCGGTGTTGTTCGCCGGTGTGAATCTGCCGCTGCGCGACGACGATCAGGACTACCCGGCGTTGGTCATGGCCAACTACATGTTGGGTGGTGGCTTCCTGAACTCGCGCCTGGCAGTGCGGATTCGCCAGAAAGAAGGCATCAGCTACGGCGTCTCGTCGTTCCTGCGCGCCGACTCACTCGACAAGACCGGCGGCTTTGGCACCTTTGCGATCTACAACCCGCAGAACTCAGCGCGTTTGCTCAGCGCTTATCGCGAAGAGCTCGACAAAGTGCTGAACGAGGGCTTCGGTGAAAGCGAGCTGCGCGACGCCCAGGCGGGCTGGCTGCAAAGCCGCAACGTCAGCCGCTCGCAGGATCGCGAACTCGTTGGGCGTCTCTCGAGCTATCTGTTCCTCGAGCGCACGCTCGAATGGGATGCCGAGTTCGAGCGGCGCGTCGCTGCGCTGACGGTGAGCGAAGTCAATGCCGCAGCCAAACGCTGGATCAACCCCGATGCGCTGACGCTGATCGAGGCTGGCGATTTCGCCGCTGCCAACGCTCAAGCCAGCGCGCAGTGACACGACCACAATCAGAGGAAGCAGCCACATGAATACCCGTAATGGCTTGATCATCGCCGCCATCGGCGGACTCGTCAGTCTCGGTGTAGCCGATGCGATGGGTCCCAAAGAAGGCTCAGAGAAATGTCACGGCATCGTCAAAGCCGGCAAGAACGACTGCGCCGCCAACGGCCACGGCTGCGCGGGTCAGGCCAAGGTCGATTCAGATCCGAACGAGTGGATCGTGGTACCGAAGGGCACCTGCGACAAGATCGTCGGCGGTAGCACGACGCCACGCGGCTGATGCCGAAAGGCTGGCAGACCGACCCGGCACCTGCTCTTGCCGGTGTCGGTCTGCGCGCGGCTCACCACGACGCGTGGCTTGAGACTTCGCCGCAAGTGGGCTGGCTCGAGGCCCACGCCGAAAACTATTTCGCAGCTGGCGGCATTCTGCCGAGGATACTCGAGCAATTGCGCGGCGTTTATCCGCTGTCGCTGCACAGTGTGGGGCTGGGTCTTGCTGATGCGGCGCCTCTCGATCCGCGACATCTGCAACGCTTGCAGCAGATGGTCAAGCGCTATCAACCCGCCGTGTTTTCTTTGCACTTATCTTGGAGTTCGCATGATGGCGTTCACTTCAACGACCTGCTGCCCTTTCCCTTTGAGCGCGCGGCACTCGAGCACGTGATCAGTCGCGTACAGCAAGTGCAGGAAGCGCTCGCGCGACCCGTACTCATCGAACATCTGACGAGCTACCTCTCGTTCAAAGAATCAACACTGACTGAAACGCAGTTTCTCACGGAGCTCGTTGAGCGCAGCGGCTGCGGACTACTGCTTGATCTCAATAACCTATACATCAACAGCCTCAACCACGATATTGATGTCGAGGCCTTTATGGCCGCGATACCCGCTGCAGCGATCGGCGAAATCCACCTTGCCGCGCATCGCGCAGTCGAGTTCGGCACACAGGTCGTACAGATCGACAGTCACGATGGACCCGTCTCGGCTGCAGTCTGGCAGCTCTATGAAAAAGCGCTGCAGCGCTATGGTTATCGACCGACACTGATCGAGTGGGACGCCGAACTGCCGCCGCTTACAACGTTGATCGCCGAAGCGCAGTACGCTGATCGGTTGGCAGCGCAAGCCGGTAGCGGGTCGTGAGTCACCGATGGCGCGATAGCTTCGTCTCGGAACTCCTCGCGCACCAAGCGCCGAGCGAAAGCGGCCTCGCGGTTTATCACAACAATCTACGCGGTAACTTTCGCAAAGCGCTGGAGCTCAGCTTTCCGACATTACAGGCGCTGACCGGACCCGAATATTTTGCGCAGCTGGCCGACGCCTATCGCCATCGTCACCCGTCTCGTAGTGGCGATCTGCATGAGGTCGGCGCGGCTTTCCCTGAATTCTTGGCGGCACGGTTTCAGGGCCAGCGCGAGCGCTACTGGGCCGATCTCGCGGCTCTGGAGTGGGCGTGGCAGCACTGTCTTGTTGCCGCTGACGAAACACCGCTGAATGCCGGCGCCTTCGCGGCCATCGATCAGGAACAGTGGCCGAGGTTGCGGCTGCGGCTGCAACCCTCGCTCGGCTTCGTGAGCTCACCCTTCCCCGTCGTGACGATCTGGCAGCGACACCGCGAGTACGCGGCCGATCTCAGCGCCCTGCCGGAAATCTCACTCGATCAAGGTGCCGAGCTTGCCTGGCTCGCTGGGACGCCGAGCGGCCCACGACTCGAGCTTTGCTCCGCCAGTGAGCAACGCTGGCTCGAAGCCATCAACCAGGGTCAGACCTTGACCGAGACTCTGGAGCAGGTCGAGCAGGACTTCCTCCTGGGTGACGTGCTGGCTCGCATCCTCAGCGCCGGACTCATCGTCGAAGTTATCGCTGATTAGTCCAATGCGTCTTGCCACGCTTGGCAGGCTGCAGGAAAACACGTATTTTTGCGGCCCTTTCCTCGGTCCAAGCAGAGAGTCGAAAATGCAGATCGATGCCGCGCGCGAACAAATGATCAACCAACAGCTGCGCGCCTGGGACGTTCTCGACCAAGATGTGCTGCACGCGTTTGCCGGCATTGCGCGCGAACAGTTCGTGCCTGCGGCCTATCGTGAGCTGGCCTATGCCGACATCGAGTTGCCACTCGGGCGGGGCGATCACATGCTCGCCCCGAAAGTCGCCGGCCGTATCGTGCAAGCGGTAGCGCCGCGCGCCAACGAGCGGGTGCTCGAAGTGGGTACGGGCTCGGGTTATCTCACGGCCGCTCTTGCAAGCTTTGCGCACAGCGTTCGCTCGTTGGAAATTCGCGAAGATCTCGCCGCAGGCGCTCAGAAAAACCTGAGTGAAGCCGGTGTGCGCAATGCCTCGGTCGTACAAGGTGATGCGTTTGCGCCAGAGGCGCTCGGTCATGAGACCTACGAGGTCATCGTGCTCGCGGGTTCACTGCCGCTCGACGATCCGCGCTTCGCGCGTCAACTCACGATCGGTGGGCGCTTGTTCGCCGTGATCGGTCAAGGCGTCCTGATGGAAGCCTGCTTGATCGAACGCATCGACGCCGAGCAGTTCCGGCGCACCGTGCTGTTCGAAACTTCGCTCAAGGCATTGGTTGGCGCGCCGCAGCCGACCCGCTTTGCATTCTGAGATCACGACCTTAGGAATCTGCCCATGGTGATGGAACTCGACGTACAAGCTTTGAAGGCGAGTCTTGATGCCGGCGAACGGCCGCGCGTAATCGACGTTCGCGAAGCCTGGGAACTCGACATCTCGAAGGTGGACTTCGCGGAACACATCCCGATGGGGCAGATTCCCGATCGGCTGGCCGAACTCGACCCTGAGGCACCGCTCGTCATCATGTGCCGCTCAGGTGGCCGCAGCCTGCAGGTTGCGCGCTTTCTCGAAAGCCATGGATTTCGGACGGTCAGCAATCTCACCGGCGGAATTCTGGCTTGGGGGGAACGTATCGACCCCTCGTTGCGTCCATACTGACGCTCTAGCCGGTTGGCCAACTCGCTCACCGACTGTTATAGTGCTATATAACACTATTGAGGTTTTCTTATGAAGCGCGCTATCGGGCTCACGCTCGGCTTGTTGATGACTGTTCCTGCTGTTGTCGCCGAAGATCTGCAAGCGGTCTATCAGCGCGCGCTCGCCAATGACCCGCAGATTCGCGAGGCCGATGCATTACGCCGCGCGTCGCGCGAGGCGAAACCACAGGCGTGGGCGGCGATCCTGCCGCAGATTTCGGGCAGTGCTAGCCGCAGCAAAGCCGACAACGAGAGCCAAGGCCAGTTTCCGCAGGAAATCGTCCAGAACGGACAGACGGTGGTGTTCAACTTTCTCTCGGCCAGCACCTCGAAGCCGGAAACCGACCGCTGGAGTGTCGATCTGCGACAGAGCGTGATCTCTTGGGACAACTGGGTCGCCCTGAAGCGCGCCGACCGTCAAGTTGCCCAGGCCGAAGCCGATTTTCGCGCCGCCGAACAGCAGCTGATCATTCGCGTCTCCGAAGCCTACTTCAACGTGCTCGCGGCCCAAGATACCGTCGATGCCCAAAGTTCTTCATTCGCGGCGATCTCGCGCCAACTCGAACAAGCTGAAAAGCGTTTTGAGGTCGGTCTGATCGCTATCACGGACGTGCAAGAAGCCAAGGCAGCCCGCGACAGCTCGGCCGCTGCCGTCATTGCCGCCAAGCGACAACTCGCGACCGCCGAAGAATTATTGCGCGAAATTACCGCCGAAAAATTTCAGACGCTGGCGAAGCCCCGCGATGACATGCCGCTCAAGGCGCCTCTGCCGGCCGATGAAGCGCAATGGGTCGAACGCTCGATGGAACAGAACCTCGCACTGGTCTCAAGCCGACTTGCAGCCGAGATTGCCCGCGACAACGTCCGCATCTCCTTTGGCGGTCATCTGCCCAAACTCGATTTCGTGGCCAGTCGTAGCAACACGGATCAGACGAGCCCGATCAATTTCTCGAGCGGCAACGTCGGCGTCCGCACCAACAACACCGATGACACGAGCTATGCCCTGCAAGTGACGCTGCCTCTCTTCAGTGGCGGTGGTGCACAATCGCGCGTGCGTCAGAGTGAATTTCAATGGCAGGCGGCTCGCGAGCGTTTCACGCGCGTCTCACGTCAGACCGAAAGACAAGCCCGCGACGCCTATCTCGGTGTGATCAGCGAGATCTCACGGGTCAACGCGCTGCGTCAGGCTCTCGAGTCGAGTCGTACCGCACTTAAGGCCACCGAAGCCGGCTATGAAGTGGGCACCCGAACGGCTGTCGACGTGCTTGAGTCACGACGCTCACTGGCGCAAGCCGAAACCAATTACGCGCGCAGTCGCTACGACTACATCTTGAACGTGATGCGACTGCGGCTCGCCTCGGGCACCCTCGATGCGACCACGCTCGCCGAGGTCAACACCTGGCTTACGACAACGGCCGAGCCGCGCTAACGATTCGCGCTGCCAACCAATCGAGTAACCGGGACACGGTGCCACGAGAGCTTGCCAGCTCCCGTAAACCAGCCGTGCCGCGACTAGCGCGGCTGAGCGGGTCGATCGCAAGCTGCTGAAGCTCAGCGCTCAACGATGCAGCATCGGTGATTATCGTCACGGCACCGGCCGTGATCAGCTTGCTCGCAACCTCGGCCGCATTGAAAACATGAGGGCCGCTCAAAGTCGCCACACCGAAGGCAACCGGTTCGAGCAGATTATGCCCACCCACCGGCACCAGACTGCCGCCCACAAAGGCTACGTCTGCCATCGCATAGTGCGCCTGCAGCTGACCTAGCGTATCGAGCAACAGGACGTCGCAATCGATAGACGGTGCAGCAGCATCAAGCGCACTCCAGCGTTGCCAGCGCAAGCCACTCTGCTGCAGTTTGGCTGCAACCTCATCGAAGCGTCGCGGATGACGCGGCGCGATGATCAGCTGCGTCTGCAGGCCGTTACGCTGCAAACTGCGATGTGCCTGCAGAGCGATCTCTTCTTCACCATCATGGGTGCTCGCAGCGACCCAAACAAATTTCTGCAAGCTGCCATAACGTTCTCGCAGTTCACCGGCGGCTCGCAGATGATCCTCTGACACTTCAATGTCGAACTTGATATTGCCGATCTCGGTGACCGCAGTCGCAGCAAAGCCAAGCTCGCAGAATCGTTGCCGGTCGGCAGCACTTTGCGCGGCAACCTGCACATCACCCGACAAGGTCGCGCGCAACAGCGCAGGGAAACGCCGCATCCGTCGCAACGAACGCGCCGACAGTCGCGCGTTGACGATAAAGAGTGGAATTCCACGAGCAGCGCAGGCCATGTACAGATTCGGCCAGATCTCGGTTTCGAGGATGACTCCATAACGCGGTCGTACGCGCTCAAGAAAACGTCGAACTGCAGTCGGCAAATCGAGCGGCAGATATCGCAGGTCGAGCGTATCGCCAAACAAAGCTTGCGCTCGCTGCATGCCGGTCGGCGTCGTGCAGGTCAAGGTAATCGCAACACTCTGCTGACGCCGAAGCAATTCTTTGATGAGCGGCTGCGCAGCCTGTACTTCACCGACCGATACGGCATGCAACCAAATTCGCTCACCCGCAAGCTTGCGCCCGTAGCCAAAGCGGGCTGCGATATCGATTGG
>Ga0169931_10005582_pt1 | contig 19128 bp, 18 predicted proteins | sample Kivu_15m_20L_FD_129675 | JGI IMG/M metagenome (GOLD analysis project Ga0169931, IMG submission 129675) | Freshwater microbial communities from Lake Kivu, Western Province, Rwanda to study Microbial Dark Matter (Phase II) - Kivu_15m_20L... | ecosystem: Environmental > Aquatic > Freshwater > Lake... | reverse complement strand
GGGTGGGGGGGGGGGGGGGGACTGCAAAGCGCCACCTTCCCAAGGCGGCACGCCCGGGGCACCAGGAGTGATCAGGCGTTCACTGCCACACGTGGTGCCAGAAGGCGCCTGGCCTCCTTACACCCAGGCCTGGATCACGTAGTCGTACAGCGCCTGCGCGTTGGTCATGTCCACCCGCTGCAGCGCGATCTTCCAGGCCTCACCCCGGCGCACCAGCGTGTGCCGGTAGCTGCCGCCGAAGTGGCGCACCACGTCGCGGCGCAACTCCATCATCTGGAAGCGGGCGTAGACCTCCACACGCTCGGCCGTGGCCGATTCGATCAGGATGCCGCCGACCATGTGGTTGGTGCCCCAGGCCGCCGCCTGCGACCAGGCGTTGGGGTGGTTCAGCCGCCCCATGCGCACCTCCATCAGCAGGCGGTCCTCGGCGAAGATCGAGGGCTCGGCCATCCAGTCGGTCTGGTCGGGCGTGGACGGCATCCAGTACACGCCCTCGTCGTCGAACAGCGCGGTCCAGTCGGCCCAGGCCTTGGCGTCCAGCATCGCCGCCTGGCGGTGCAGCAGCGTCTCGACCTCGCGCTGCAGCGCCGTGTCGACAGCGGCCGCCGGCTGCGGCACATAGCCGCGCGCGGGCATGCGGCCGCGGCCCATGTGGTCGGGGGCGATGGACTCGGCCCCGGTCATCGAGTGGATGGCTTCGATCACGACCCCGGTGCCCAGGGCCTGGCTGACTTCTTGCTGGCTCATGGTTCAGGCTCCGGCAGGGGTGGTGGCGGGGGCAGGGGTGCAGGCGGCATCGGCGCCCGCCTCGGCAGGGGTATCGGCAGGTGCATCGGCGGTCAGCGCCTGCCCGATGTACTGCGACCAGGCGCGGAACTGGTTGCGCATCACCACCTCCGAAGTCCCCTTGCTCGAGTACAGCACGCCGTCACGCTCGGTGTCGGTGCCGTGGTGGCGGTGCAGGCTGACCCACTCGCCGCCCGTGGACTCCAGCCCGCGCTGGGCCTTGGTCCAGTTCTCCAGGTCGTCGGCGTTGATCATCGTCGCCGGCGAGTTGACCAGGTTGTAGTACCACAGCGAGCGCCGGTAGATGGCCTCGGGCGCCCCCTTGAGGCGGAAGTGCCAGATCTCCGAAATCGTCTTGTCGGGGGCGACCGGGCGCAGGCAGCGCAGTTGCTGCAGCGGCGACTGCACCGACAGGTAGGGGTAGACCAGCACGTGGTGGATGCTGCGCGACAGGTACTCCTCGGCCTTGGCCTCGCCGTAGGCCTGTTTCAGCAGGTTCTCGTACTCCACCGTGTCGGGGTCGGTCGGGCGCAGGCCCATGTAGGCCTTGAGGATGCCGTGGCCGTGGGGGAAGTTCACCGTCTGCACCTGGTCCCACTGGTCGAAGCTGGAGGCGAAGGTCGACAGGTAGTGGAAGAACAGCGGCGCCTTGCCCTGCTCGGCCTTGATGCGCTGCTCGACGCGGCGTGCGGGCACGCCGGTGGACTGGTGCGTGACCGAGGGGTGCAGCGCGTCGAGCTGGTTCTCCATGAAGAACTTCCAGTTCGAGTGCTGCATCACGCGGTGGCACACGCGTACGGCCTCGACCTCGCCCACGGGCGAGCGGTCGCACATGTCATCAAACGCGACCTTGGCCTCGCCGAGGAAGTCTTCCAGGCTCGGGCCCTCGGCGCTCAGGCTGGCAAAGACGAAGCCGCGGTAGCTCGCCACCCGCGCGGCCGGCTTCATGCTGCAGTCCGGGTCGTCCATGTGCAGCCGGGTGCCATCGTAGGCCTGCTTCAGCGGGATGGCGCGCACGCGGCCGTCGAGGTGGAAGCTCCAGGCGTGGTACGAGCAGACGAAGCCGTTGCCGGTGTTGCCGCTTTGGTTGCCGCACAACTGCACGCCGCGGTGCGGGCAGCGGTTATAGAGCACGTGGATGGCGCGGTCCTTGGCGCGCACCATCACCATGGGCTGGCGGCCGATCTGCACGGTGTGGTAGTCGCCCGCCTCGGGCACCTGCGACTCGTGGCCGCAATAGACCCAGATCTTCTCGAAGATGTGCGTCATCTCCAGGTCGAACAGGGCGGGGTCGGTGTAGACGCTGCGGTGCACCCGGTCGGGTTGCACGAGCTGGTCGAGTGTGGGCAAGGGCATGAGCGGTGTCTCCGTGGTGACGGGGCCGCACCTTATCAAAGCGCGTGCGCCGCACCTACAACCTTGCATGCCACTTCCATTACGATGGGTTATGGATTACCGCAAGGTGCAGCTCTTTCTGGCCGCGGTGCGCCACGGCAACCTGACCGAGGCCGCGGCCGAGCTCGGCCTGTCGCAGCCGGCCCTGTCCAAGAGCCTGAAGGCGCTGGAGCGCTCGCTGGGCGTGCGCTTGCTCGAGCGTGGCCGCTTCGGTGTCAGCCCGACGCTGTTCGGCCAGGCCCTGCTGCAACACGGGCAGGTGGTGGAGGCCGAGCTGCGCCACGCGCTGGGCGAGATCGAGGCGCTCAAGGGCGCGCGTCAGGGCCATGTGCGCGTGGGCTGCGGCCCCACCGAGGCCAACCGCCTGCTGCCGCGCGCGCTGCAGCGCTTGGCCGAGCGCGAGCCGGGTGTGCGCGTGACGGTGCTCTACGGCCTGAACGAAGCGCTGATGCCCTGGGTCAAGCAGGGCGAGGTCGACTTCGCGCTGTCTTCGGTCCCGGCGCGGGCGCAGGACCCGGACCTGCGCCACGAGCCGCTGTTCACCGAGACGGCCGTCGTCGCCGCGCGCGCAGGCCATCCGCTGGCGCGACAGATGCAGATCACCCCGCAGCGCCTGATCGGCTATCCCTGGATCCTGCCGCGCCAGCGCGAGCTCGAGCGCCTGGCCTTCGACGACTACTTCCGCCGACACGGCCTGGAGCCGCCCCAGGCCACGACCGAGACCACCTCCACCGTGCTGATGAAGTCCTGCGTGATGCTGGGCGATGCGCTGACCTTCATCCCGCGCGAGCTGATCTGGTGGGAGGTGCAGGCCGGGCAGCTCACCGCCCTGGACGTCGCCGGCACCGACTGGACCCGCATCGTCGGCCTGACCCGGCGCCGCGTCGGCTCGCTAGGGCCGGCGGGGCGGCTGCTGGCCGAGGCGGTGGCGGCCGAGGCGCGGGTGCTGTTCGGGGGGTGAGACACCCTTCAGAACTTCGGGAACAGTTGACGATCGGCGAGCCAACGCGACATCTTCATGCGCTCGCGCCGCTCGGCCTGACGGAAGTCGTCGTGGCGCTCCTTGTTCGGCCAGACGTGATCGGCTGCCACGGTCATGCGCGTGGTGATGGCCTTGCGCGTGACGTTGAACACCATCATGTCTCGCGCCAGCACGAGCGGGCCGGCATAGCGCGTGCGCACTTGCTGTTCCATCTCGCGAGCGGTGTCGAAGTCATTGAAGAAATGGAACGCCACCGCCAGCCGCGGGGCGCATCGTGCGAACACCTCGCCGGCTTCTGCCGGGTCGGAGTGCGCGATCGTGCCAACCCCGCGTGCCGTGCGCTCGTCGTAGCCCGAGCGGTCCATCAACTGTCCCACGGTGTTGAAGGTCTCGTGCACCAGCACGTCGGCGCCGACGGCGTTGTCGACCATGAACCCGCTGGGGGTTGTGTCGCCCGAGTAGACGAAGGTCAGGCCGTTCCACTCGAGTTTCAGGCTCACCGGGCCGTCGTAGATGTGCACCGCCGGGAAACTGCTGATGCGCACGCCGTTGTGCTCGTAGACGACGTGGGTCTTCGAATAGTCGAACTCGTGCACCTCGACCTGCGCGCCTGCTGCCGGCAGGAAACCCATGCGGGTGTCGGTGTCCCAGGCATAGGACTCGATCTGTCGCTCGGCGAAGTGCCGGAAGCCATACTTCGCCACCGGCCCGGAAGGCCCGTACATCTGCAGCGGCCGGGTGCGCCCGCCTGCCCAACTGCCGATCCAGATCTGCGCGAAGTCGCCCACGTGGTCGGTGTGCAGGTGCGTGGCGAAATACGCCGTCATGTCCTGGTAGGGGATCTCAAGCGCCGAGAAGCGCATCTGCGTGCCGAACCCGAAGTCGAACATGAACTTGTCGCCGTTGCCCAGTTCGATGAGCCAGCCGGCATTGGCCTGCGACGGCCGCAGGAAGGGCCGGCCGGTGCCGAGTGCGATGATCCGCATCTCGTCCGCCGCCAGGGTTTCGGTGTTGGGGAAGTAGTGGTCACGCATCGCGGCAGCGGGCCGGGGCCCGGGGGTGAGAACGGGATGGAGGGCTGGCTCGAATCCTAAAGTCAGGCTGCCATCCACGTCCAATCATGAAATGGCATCCGCCGATATGAGTTCCGACAAGGCCCTCGACGCGCAGCCCCAGGTGCCTGTCTCGCGCCGTGCGACGCCCGCACTGGCTGGGCGCCTGCGCCTGCGCCAGTTGCTGCTGCTCAGCACGGTGGCCGAAGCGGGCAACCTGCGTCGCGCGGCGGCGATGCTGCAGATGACGCAGCCCGCGGCCACGCGGCTGCTGCAGGAGCTCGAACACCGGCTGGGTGGGCCGCTGTTCGAGCGGTCATCCCGCGGGATGACCCTCACGCCCGAGGGTCACGTCGCGCTGGCACGTGCCAGGCGCGCGCTGCACGATGTCGACGCGATCGCGGACGATCTTGTCCAGCACCGACTCGGGCACGGCTTGCGCGTGCGCATCGGCGTGCCGGCGTCGATCGCCGGCGTGCTGCTGCCGCGTGCCCTGTCGCGCTTCAAGCAGTCCTCGCCAACGACGACTGTCGAGATCGTCGAGGGCGCGCAGGACGCGCTGATGCAGTCGCTGCGCGCCGGCGGCCTGGACCTCGTGCTCGGGCGCGCGCTCGTCGAGGCACACGCCGGATATGTCCATCCGGAACTGCTGCTCGAGGAGCGGTTTTCCATCGTCACCGGTATCGCGGTGGAGGGCCGTCGGCCGCGGTTCACGCTGCGCCAACTGGTCGACGAGCCCTGGATCCTGCCGCCGCGCGGCGTGCCGGTGCGCATGGGCATCGACACGGCCTTCCTCGCGGCGGCCGGGCGTCTGCCGATGGACGTGATCGAGTGCGCGTCCCTGCTGGTCATCCAGCAGATGCTGCTGAGCGAGCGACGCTTTGCCATGATGCCCGAGCACGTGGCGGCGCACTATGCCCGGCGCGGGCTGGTGGCGCGAGTGTCGTGTGCATTGCCCGACATCCGAGGGCCGCTGTCGCTGTTCACGCTGCACGATGCCGCGTTGCTGCCTGCCGCGAGGCTGCTGCAGGAGGCCTTGCGCGCGGTTGCAGGTGAGCTGTCGGCCGAGGGGCAGGGGGCGTTGCAGGGTCCGGCGCCGGCGCGATGAGCCCGGTGCGCGCGCCGTCTCATGCGCTCAGGCCGAATGCGTTTCCTGCATCGCGTGCCACCTCGGCAACCAGGCCTGCAGGTGTTCGCCGAAGGCCTGCGCCGCCGGTGACAACGCTCGTGTGGCGTGCCGGTACATCCAGATGTCGCAGGCCCGGTTGGGCGCACAGACCCGCACCATCCGCAGTCCGAAGGAGCGCGCCAACTCCCCCGCATAGCGCGGCGCCAGCGTTGCCGCCAACCCTTGCGAGGCCAGGCCGAGTGCGGTGGTCAACTGGTCGACGACCTCGACCGTGCGGCCCGCACCGCGTCCGTCGGGCAGCCATGACAGCAACCGGCGTTCGATCTCCTGGCCCGCGGCGACCAGGGGCACTCCCCGCAGGTCTTCCCAGCGCACGGCCTGGGCTGCGGCGGGCAGAAGGTCGCCGGGGCCGCACCACAGCACCCATTCGCTGCGCCACACCGGGCTCGCGACGATGCGCTCATCGGTCGGCAGGTCCGGACCGATGGCGAGATCGACCTCCCCGTCAGCCACGGCAGGAGGGAGTCGCGCCACCAGCACGTCGCGGATGCGCACGCTCACCTTGGGGCGCACCTGCAGGTAGTCACGTGCGGCACGCGGCAGCACCAGCCCGGCCAGCGTCTGCGGACCGCCGGCGCGCACCACGCCGGCTGAACCGCTGCGGACCTCTGCGGCCGCCTCCTCGGCTGCACGGGCGTGGCGCAGCAGTTGCTGCGCCACCGGCAGGTAGTCGGTGCCGGCGCAACTGAGCGTCACGCTGCGTGTGGAGCGGTCGAACAGCCGGAAGCCCAGCACCGATTCCAGCTCGGCGATGCTCTGGCTCACCGCCTGCACCGTCAGGCCCATTTCCCGCGCCGCTGCGGTGAAGCCGCGGCTGTCGGCCACCGCCGCGAAGACCTCGACCTGTCGAAGCGTGAAGCGGGTCATCGACATCGCCTATCTTCAAGTCGAGGTTGAAGATCCTCCGCAATCATTTGTTTGTCTCTCGCCGGGGTGGAATGGATACTGCGGCGGCAACGGCGCAGGCGAACAGGACATCCAGGGCGTGTGGATCGATACACCGGTGGGCGCGTGGTCATCGCGCGTCGCGGACTGCGGCTCGCGGGCGACCGGCCTGCGCCTGCATGGTCTCGCGGGCGGTGCCCGTTACCCGGGCGCTCGCCGCGCCCTGCTGGTGACGCACGCATCGAAAGCCGATGTGGCCCGTGGGCGAGTCCACGGCCTGCGGGTGCCGGGCCGCGGGGCGATAGCGCTGGCAATAGTTGCGGGCGCACAGATGCGAGCCGCCCTTGATCACCCGTTCCTCGGGCGCGCGGCCGGTGCCGTCGTGACAGGACGGGTCCGCATTGCCGGCGGTACGACAGCAGGAACCAGCGGCTGGCGCCGGCAGTTGCCAGGGCGTGCAGGTCCATTCCCAGACGTTGCCGATCATGTCCCACAGGCCATAGCCATTGGGCGGAAAGTGCCCGACCGGCGAGGTGCGTTCCCAGCCGTCCCGCAGCGTGTTCTCGTGCGGGAACAGGCCCTGCCAGTAGTTGGCGAGCACCGCTCCGTCGGGTTCGAGCGTGTGGCCCCAGGCGTATTCCGCATCCTCCAGGCCGCCGCGCGCGGCGAATTCCCACTGTGGTTCGGTTGGCAGCACCTTGCACGCCCAGCGCGCATACGACAACGCGTCCTCGTAGGCCACGTGGACCACGGGATGCTGCCCGAGGCCTTTGAGCGTGCTGCCGGGCCCCAGCGGTCGATGCCAGCAGGCGCCTTCCACGAAGGACCACCAGTCCGCAGGGTCCCCAGCCGTTGGCGCCGTTGTCGGGCGGGCGAACACCATCGAACCGAGCATCGGCCCGCTGGGCCAGGCCACCGGCTCGCGTTCCGCCCAGGTCAAGTAACCGGTGTCGTGGATGAAACGCGCGAAGTCGTCGTTGGTCACCGGTCTGGCGTCGATCTCGAAGTCTTCCACCGTGACGGTCCGCAGCGGCCGCTCCTCGGGGTAGAAGCGCTTCGAGCCCATCGCGAACGTGCCGCCGCGGATGCGGACCATGTCATTCATCGTCGAACCTGAAGGAGACACCACCCATGCAAGACCCCTCGAACCCCGCTGCTGCCGCCAGCCCGCGCACCCGCCGACCGAACGTCCTGGTGATCCTAGCCGACGACATGGGGTATGGCGATCCGTCGGCCTACGGGAACGATCTGGTACAGACGCCGCACATCGACGGCATCGGCCGTGATGGCGTGACCTTCCTGGCCGGCTACAGCTCGGCGCCACTGTGCAGCCCATCGCGCGCCGGCCTCGTCACCGGCCGCTACCAGCAGCGCTTCGGCTTCGAGCAGCAGGTCTCCTCCGGCGCCTTCCCTGAGCGGCGTGAGGCGCGCCTCGAAGACGGCAGCCTGGCACCGCTGCAAGGCGAGGCCGAGTTCCTGCGCCGGGGCGTGCCGACGACCGAGAAGAACATCGGCGAGATCTTCAAGGCCGCGGGTTACACCACCGGCGTCATCGGCAAGTGGCACCTCGGTCACGGTCCGCAGTTCCTGCCGCAGAACCGGGGCTTCGACCATTCGGTCGTCTTCTACGGCAACACCAGCCTGCAGCACACCCGCATCGACGACCCGGACATGGTCAGTCTCAAGGTGGACTTCCACGACGAAGGCAAGGACATCGCCTGGACCCGTGAAGGCCTGAACCAGATCCGTCGCAACGGCGAGATCATCGACGTCGACCAGTACCTGATGTTCTTCTTCCGGGACCAGGCGCTCGAGTTCATGGAGCGGCACAAGGACGAGCCCTTCATGCTGTATTACCCGATGAACTGCCCCGTGCCGCCGTTGCAGGTGCCACGCGAGTACTTCGAGCGCCTGCGCAGCCGCATCGCCAACATCAACCTGCGCGGCTACAACGCGATGTTGCTCGTGCAGGACGAGATCATCGGCTCGCTGCTGTCCAAGCTGGCCGAACTGGGGCTGGAGAACGACACCTTCGTCGTCTTCGTCAGCGACAACGGCTGTGCCTCCAGCCGCCCGGGCAGCAACGGCCCGTACTCGGGAGGCAAGTACACCACCTACGAGGGCGGCATCCGCATGCCGTACATGATGAAGTGGCCCGGGCACATTCCGCCCGGGCTCGTCTACGAGGAGCCGGTCAGCACGCTCGACATCGTGCCGACGGCCGCGGCGGCTTGCGGCGTGTCGACCGAGGCCGCGCAGGCGCTCGACGGCGTGGATCTGATGCCCTTCCTCACCAACCAGGCCAGTGGCGCCCCGCACGAGGTGCTGTACTGGAAGCTCGGGATGTCTTCGGCCGTGCGCAAGGGACGCTGGAAGCTCTACCTCGAGCCGCGCAGCGGCGTGGCTCGGCTGTTCGACCTGTCCTGCGACCCAGGGGAAAAGCACGATCTTGCCGCCGCCGAGCCTGCCGTCTTCGAGGAGTTGAAGGCGTTGTACGCGCAATGGGACGACAGCCTGCCGCCCCGCGGATGGACCAACATCTCGCCCGTGTTCCTGAAGTAGTCGCTCCCGCGTCGCTCTTGTCGCACTTGGCGGTGCGGCCCGCGTGGGCCGGAGGTTGACATCCGCGCGAGGCCATCGCATACTGAAAACGAATCTGAATTCATATTCGACTTTCTTCTGACGAGGCCACGGTCATGTCCGTCCATCAGCTCCTGGCGAACGCGGCCCAGGCCCATCCGCAGGCGGTGGCGATCCGGCACCAGGGGCTGTCGGTCGACTGGCGCTGGCTGCAAGGCCGGGTCGCGCGGCGTGCCTCGGCCCTGCGTGCAGAGGGGCTGTCCCCGGGGTCCCGGATCGCGGTGCTGGCGGCCAACGTGCCCGAGCATCTCGAGGCGCTGTTTGCCGTGTTCTGGGCGGGGATGGTGCTGGTGCCGCTGAACACCCGGCTCGCCGCCGCCGAGCAGGCCTACATCCTTGGTCATTCGGGATGCGTGCAGCTGTGGCATGACGAGCGCCATTCCACACGCGCGGTCGAACTTGCCCAGTTGTGCCAGGGCGTGTCGACCGTCCGTCTCCATCCGATCAACACCTGGGGGTATGAGGGCGATGCCACGGCCGACGGCAGCGGTCTGCCCTTCGCACCCGCTGCGCCCCGGGCCACAGCCGCCATCGTCTACACCGGCGGCACCACCGGGCTGCCCAAGGGCGTGGAGCTCTCGCATGAGGCGCTGTTGCTGCAGGCGCTGGCCGCGCGCGAGAACTTCCGCTTGCTGCCGACCACGGTCTTCGCGCACACCGCCCCGATGTTCCATGTGGCGGACTTCACTGCCGGCCTGGGCGTGACCGCAGCCGCGGCGCGCCACTGCTTCCTGCCGGAGTTCTCGCCCGCGGCACTGCTGGACGCCATCGAGCACGAGGGGGTGGACGTGGCGATCCTGGTGCCGACCATGATCATGGCCACGCTCGACGGTGCGCGCGATCGCCCGGGCATCGTGCAGCGTCTGCGTCGGATCCTCTATGGCGCCGCACCCATCCAGGAGCCGGTGCTGCGGCGCCTGATGAGGGAGGCACCCGGGGTGGGCCTGGTCCAGGTCTACGGCCAGACGGAAGTCGGTGGCGCCTGCACGATGCTGCAGGAGTCCCACCATGTGCTGGAGGGTCCTGGTGCGGGCAAGCTCGGCTCGGCCGGGCAGGTGCTGCCGGCCTTCTCCATCCGGGTGGCCGACGGGTCGGGTGTCGAATTGGCGCGTGGCAAGACCGGGGAGATCCTCGTGAGCGGACCCGGTGTGATGACCTCCTATTGGCAGGATCCGGCCCTGACCGACCTGACGCTGCGCGACGGTTGGCTGCACACGGGTGACCTTGGCGTGATGGACGACGACGGCTTCGTCAGCGTCGTCGGTCGCCTGAAGGACATGATCATCACCGGCGGCGAGAACGTCTTCGCCGGCGAGGTCGAGAGCGCCTTGATGTATCACGATGCCTTGCAGGCTGCGGCCGTCATCGGCGTGCCCGATCCGACCTGGGGTGAAGCGGTCCATGCGGTGGTGGTGCTCAAGCCAGGGTGCAGCGTCACCGAGGCCGAACTCGTCGAGCACTGCCGTGCGCGCATCGCGCGCTACAAATGCCCGCGCAGCATTGAATTCCGCGCGGGGGGTCTGCCGATGAGCAGCGTCGGCAAGGTGCGCAAGGTCGACTTGCTGACGCAGTGGCAGCAGGCGGGTTCGCGCGCGGGCTGAGCACCGCGTCCAAGGTCTCGAAGGGGATGCAGATGCCGAGGGGAAGAGGGTGATGGAGGTGGTGCGCAGCGCGCCTTTTCGCGATGATCACGAGATCTTTCGCGAGCAGGTGCGCCGATTCGTCGAGCAGGAGGTGGCGCCTCATCACGAGCGCTGGGAGCGTGAGGGGCAGGTCGATCGTGAACTCTGGCGCCGCGCCGGCGTGCAGGGACTGCTCTGCCCCGCGCTGAGCGAAGCCCTCGGAGGGCCGGGGGGTGACTTTCTCCACAGCTCGATCGTCATCGAGGAGATGGCGCGCGGCGGCTATTCTGGGCCGGGGTTCTTCATCCACTCGGAGATGGTCGCACCCTACCTGGTGCACTTCGGGACTGCCGCCCAGCAGCGACGCTGGCTGCCGGGCATGGCCAGCGGCGAGGTCATCGGCGCGATCGCGATGACCGAGCCCGCCGCGGGCAGCGACCTGCGTGGCATGAAGACCCATGCCACGCGTATCGACGGGGGCTGGCGGCTGCGCGGCCAGAAGGTCTTCATCTCGAACGGCCAGCTCGCCGACCTGGCCATCGTCGCGGCCAAGGCCGACACGCGCGACCGCAACAGCGTCACGCTGTTCCTCGTCGACACGCGCTCGCCTGGGTTCCGGCGCGGGCGCAACCTCGACAAGATCGGCGTGCATGCCCAGGACACCTCCGAGCTGTTCTTCGACGACGTCGAGGTGCCGGACGACTGCGTGCTCGGTCGGCCCGGCGACGGGTTCCGCCAACTCATGCACGGCCTGGTGCCGGAGCGGCTGGCCATCGCGGTGTCGTGCCAGGCCAAGGCCGAGGCCGCCTTGCGCTGGACGGTGGATTACGTCAGCCAGCGTGAGGTCTTCGGCGTGTCTCTGGCGAGCCTGCAGAACACCCGGTTCCGTCTGGCCGAACTGCACGCCGAGGCGGCCGTGGGCCGCACTTTCGTCGACGATGCGCTGACCCGCCACATGGCCGGGACGCTGGATGCAACGCGCGCGGCCATGGCCAAGCTCTGGGTCACCGAGATGCTCGGGCGCGTCGTCGACGCCTGCCTGCAAATGCATGGCGGCTGGGGCTACATGCGCGAGTACCCGATCGCGCGCGCCTACGTCGACGCGCGCATCGAACGCATCCTTGGTGGCAGCAATGAGATCATGAAGGAGATCATCGCGCGGGCGGTGATCCCGTCGAGCCCGGCACCCGGGTCGTCGACGTCGCAGCGGAGCTGACCGTTCGCCGCGCGGCTACGGCGCCGGGCCCCGGTGCCGCCACCGTGCCCGGTCGCCATCTCGGGGGGCTCAGGTCCCCAGCGCGGGGGGGTCCAGTTCGAGCACCGACGCCACCAGCCGATACAGCGTGTCGACAGCGCGCTCGTCCGTGACCTCGGTGTCGGGAAAGTCCAGACGCCGAGAGTGCCAGTTGAAGCAGGTGAACTCCAGCATGCCGTGCAGCGCCGAGGCGGCCAGATCCGGATCCAGACCGACGCAGCGGCCCCGGGCCTGTTGGCGGCGGATGCGGTGAGCGAAGCGCCGGATCCCCCGGTTGCGCATGCGACGCCAGACCTCCAGCACTCCGGGGTCGGCCAAGCCGCTCTCGAGCAGGCCGAGCATTTCCGGGTGGTAGCGGCGGTAGGTCGCCCAGAAGCCCGCCAGTGCGGCGCGCACCGCGGCGGCGGTGTTCTCCTCGTAGGCCGACGGGGGTGGTGCGATCTCGACCAACTCCTCGTGGAAGGCTTCGAGCAGGGCCGCGAAAAGGGCCGCCTTGTCGTCGAAGTAGGTATAGAAGACCCCGACGGACTTTCCCGCCTGCCGGGCGATGTCGGCGATGCGTGCGTGCGCGAAGCCGTCGCGCGCGATCACCACGCGGGCGGCCTCGAGCAGGGCCTGACGGGTGGCGCCGGCCTTGCGCCCGGGTGCGGAGGCCATGGGCCTGGCGGCGGGTTCGGTCATCGCAGTGTCGTCACCACGTCAATATTAGAATATGAATTCAGATTCATAAAGTATCCCATCATGACACGTATCGATACGAGCACCGAGCCGTCGGGAAGGGGGGCGCTGACCTTGCCGGCTTCGCGCGACGAGCATACCGGTCAGATCTACGTGCCGCCGCGGGCTTTGGCGGCTGACGGTTCGCTGCGGCCCACGACCGCCGTCGAAGTCCCGGCGCAGGGCGTGTTGTACAGCTTCACGACCTTCGCCGGCGAATGCTACGGCCTGGTCGATCTGGAGGGCGGTGCGCGCATCCAGGTGCTGCTCGAGCCGAACACCACCGTCATCGGCGCGCGGGTGCTGGCCCTGGGGCAGGGCAGCGACGGACAGCCGAGGTTCCGCCATGGATGACGTCCTGGTCGCAGGGGTGGGCATGGGGTCTTTCGGCCATCACGGCCCGGGGCAGGCCTTGGCGCTTGCGCGCGAGGAGGCGACGAAGGCCCTGGCCGATGCCCATCTGGCCTATGCGGACATTGACGCGGTGGTCGTCGGGACCGCCCACCCGCTGACCACGCGCGGCATCTACGTCGCCAAGGAACTCGGCTTGACGGGTGTCCCGGTATTCCATGTCACGAACGCGTCGGCCACCGGGCTGGCCGCGGTCCACGCCGCGCGCCAGGCGATCGGCTGCGGCGATGCCCGGCGCGTGCTCATCATCGGGGTGGATTCACCGCAGCGTGCCGTCCCGGTCGAGGAAGTGATCGTTGGCGAGGGTCACTTCCCGCCCGTGGTGTCGTTCGCGCTGTGGGCGCGGCGGCGCATGCACGAGCACGGCACCACATCCGAGCACCTGGCCGCGATCGCCGCCAAGAACTGGAACTACGCGCGTGCCAATCCTTACGCGGCGCGCCGTGCGCCGCAGCCTGTTGACGTCGCCCGGGTGCTGGGCAGTCGGATGGTGGCCGATCCGTTCACCTCGATGATGTGCACGCCATGGGGGGAGGGCGCGGCGGCGGCCGTGCTGTGCGCGGCGTCGGCGTGGCCGACGCACGCCCGGCAACCCCGTGTCCGCCTGGCAGCAAGCCAGTGCGGCAGCGACGCCTACAGCGCCGACCTGGTGCTCGAGGGCGCGATCGTCGGCCCGCCCCAACTCACCCGCAACACCGCGGCGAGGGCCTATGCGGTCGCCGGGGTCTCACCCGCCGATGTCGACATCGTGCAGGTCCACGACGCTTTTGCGATCGAAGAGTTGCTCTACTACGAGCAACTCGGGTTCTGCGCGCCTGGGGAGGCGGAGGCGCTGGTCGAGCGCGGGGCCTTCGGCCCTGGCTCGAGAAGCCGCTTCGGGTTGCCCGAGTTCTCCACTGACGGGGGCTTGATCGCGCGCGGCCATCCGGGTGCGCCCACCGGTCTGGCCCAGATCCACGAGACCGTGCGTCGTTTGCGTGCTGGCGAGCGGGTTGGGGTGTGCCACCTGCTCGGGGCGGGGTCGGTCTGCGTCGTGCAGGTGCTGACGCGCGACTGAGCCCCTCACGGGCACGGGGCAGGCGGTCCGCCCCTGCGCTGGGGACGGCGGCCTTGGATCACTGCGTGTTCAGGCCCATGCTGCGGATCAGGTCGCCCCAGCGCCGCGCCTCTTCAGGCAGTTGGGCTGCGAACTGTGCCGGTGCCGATCCCACCGGCTGCAGCCCCATCCCCTTGAGCTTGCGTTGCGCCTCGGCGCCGCCGAGAGCGAGCTGGAACTCCTCGGCCACCCGGCTGACGATGGCCGGCGGCGTGCCCTTCGGGGCGATCACTCCCCACCAACTGCGCGGGATGACCTTTTGCAGTTCACCTTGACCGGCTTGCTCGAAGGTCGGCACGTTCGGCAAGCCGGGCAGGCGCTCGGACGAGGCCACGGCCAGTGGGCGGATCAGGCCGGAGGCGATCTGCCCAGCCAGCGAGGCCTGGGCGATGACCATGAACTGGACCTCGTTGCTCGCCAGCGCCAGCGCGGAGTCATATCCGCCCTTGTAGGGGATGTGGACCACCGACAGGCCGGCATTGCGGGCCACCATCTCCGCGGCCAGATGCGGCGGCGTGGCCTTGCCTGGTGAGCCGAAGTTGACCTGCCCGGGCCGGGCACGCACGTCGGCGAAGAACTCATCGAGGGTCCGCGGCGCGTACTTCGCACTGACCGACAGCAGCAGGGGCACGTCGACCAGCACGGTGACTGGAACGAAGTCCCGCAGCGGGTCGATCGACGACCGGAAGATGAACTGGTTGATCACCATCGTGTTCGACGGCACGATGCCGAAGGTGTACCCATCCGGCGCCGACGATGCGATCGCCTGCATGCCAACCATGCCGCCCCCGCCGGGCCTGTTGTCGATCAGGATCTGCTGCTTCAGTCGCGACTCGAGGGCTGGCTTGGTGGCCGACATCACGGTGTCGATGAGGCCTCCCAGCCCGAAGGGCACGATGAACCGCAGCGGCTTGGCCGGCCACTCCTGTGCCACGGCCTGGGTGGCCGCCCAGGCCACGCCAAGCGCGAACAGGCCTCGCAAGATCGAATGGATACGCATGTCTGTGCTCCTGTGATGTCAGCCGCGGGTTGGCGATTCGACCGGTGTCCGACGCCGACACCGCTGCCCACAGCCCTGCTTGTGGTGACCGCTGCGTCGCGACCGTACCGTCGAACACCTCGACGACCACATCAGATGCTAGGAGGGCTCGGTGATGCGTGTCCAATACCGAATCGACATCTGGCGATATCAATCCGCGTATCGCCAACCGCTACGCTCGTGCGGTCTATAGCCTCAAGGCAGGTCAAACCCCCAGGTAGCGATGCCACAAGCCCGGGTCGGCATTCAGCGCCGCCGAGCTGCCGCGCCAGACCACGCGCCCGCGCTCCAGGATCAGGTGGTGGTCGGCGATCTCGACCAGGCGGTTGACGTATTTGTCGACCACCAGCAGCGTCTGCCCCTCGGCGCGCAGTTGTCGCAGGCAGCGCCAGATCTCCTCGCGGATCAGCGGCGCGAGGCCTTCGGTGGCCTCGTCCAGGATCATCATCTTCGGGTTGGTGACCAGGGCGCGGCCGATGGCCAGCATCTGCTGCTCGCCGCCGGACAGCTGCGAGCCGAGGTTGCGCTTGCGCTCGGCCAGGCGGGGAAAGAGCTCGTAGACGCGGCGGGCATCCCAGAGCGGGGCGCCGTTCGATCCGCCCGCGCCGTTGCGTCGCGCCTGGAAGGCGGTGAGGTGCTCGTCCACGCTGAGGTTGGGGAAGACCTGGCGGCCTTCGGGCACCAGTGCCAGCCCCATGCGGCCGATGCGGTCCGGGCTCCAGCCGGCCACCGCCTGCGAGGCGAAGCGGATCTCGCCGGCACGCGCGGGCTTCAGCCCCATCAGCGTGCGGATCAGCGTCGTCTTGCCCATGCCGTTGCGGCCGAGCAGGCCGACGACATCGCCCGGGCGGACGGACAGGTCGATGCCGAACAGCACCTGGCTGGCGCCATAGGCCGACTCGATGCCGGTGGCCTGCAGCAGGGGCTCAGCCATGCCGGTCTCCGTCGGCTCGGGTGTCGCCGTGGCCTGCCGTGGCGCCCTCGACCGACGGCGCGGTATGGGCTCCCTGGGCGGTCTGAACCGGATGAACTGGATGGGCCGTCTCGGTCGTCTGGGCCAGATGCGCCCCGAGGTCCTCGCCCAGGTAGGCGGCCACCACCTGCGGGTCCTGGCGGATCGCCTCGGGTGCGCCCGAGGCGATCACCGCGCCGTTGACCAGCACCGTGATGCGATCGGCCAGGCGGAACACCGCGTCCATGTCGTGCTCGACCAGCAGGATGCCGCACTCGCGCCGCAGCTCGTCGATCAGCCCGACCAGACGCTGCGTCTCGTCCGGGCCGACACCGGCCATCGGCTCGTCCAGCAGCAGCAGGCGCGGCTGCGTGGCCAGCGCCAGACCGATCTCGAGCACGCGTTGCTCGCCGTGGGACAGCGCGCTGGCCAGCGCATCGGCCTGGGCCTGCAAGCCCAGGCGCTGAAGCAGGGCATCGGCGGCGTCGCGCAGCGCGCGCTCGGCGGCCACCGGGCGCCAGAAGCGCAGGCTGCTGCCGCTGCGGGCCTGCACCGCCAGCGCCAGGTTGTCGCGCACGGAGAAGGACTTGAACAGCCGCGTGATCTGGAAGGAACGCGCCAGCCCGCGTGCCACGCGCTCGTGGGTCGACAGCGCAGTGACGTCGGTGCCGTCGAAGCGCACCCGCCCCGCGTCCGGGCGCAGGTGCCCCGACAGCTGCGCCACCAGGCTGGTCTTGCCGGCCCCGTTCGGGCCGATCAGCGCGTGGATCTCGCCAGGGCGCACGTCCAGGTCGACGTGGTCGGTGGCCACCAGCGCGCCGAAGCGCTTGACCAGGCCCTGCACCTGCAGCAGGGCCGGCGACGTCCAGGCGTCGCTCATGGCCTGCCGTCCTTGCGCCGCCGCGGCCAGCGCAGCCCGGCCAGCCCCTTGGGCGCCAGCAGCACCACCGCCAACAGCACCCAGCCGACGTAGAACTGCCAGTGGATCGTGTACTCGGAGATGACGTCTTCCAGCGTCAGCAGCACGATCGCGCCCCACAGACCGCCGGCCAGCGTGCCCACCCCACCCAGGATCACCATCACCATCAGCAGCCCGGACTGCGTCCAGTGCAGCAGGTTGGGGCTGACGTAGTTCTGCTGGTTGACCATCAGCGCCCCGGCCAGGCCGCCGAGCGCGCCGGCCATGACGAACAGGATCAGCTTGTAGCGGTAGACCGGGTAGCCGATGGACTCGGCGCGCACCTCGTCGTCGCGGATGGCCAGGATCACGCGCCCGAAGCGGCTGTGCATCAGCCGATGGATGCCAAAGAGGCAGGCCGCCAGCAAGGCCAGCACGAAGAAATAGAAGGTGGTGTCGTCCTTCAGGTCCAGCCCGAGGCCGAAGGCCGATCGCTCGGACAGGTTCAGGCCTTCGTCGCCCCCGTAGGCCTTGACCGAGTTGACGAGGTAGAAGACCATCTGCGCGAAGGCCAGCGTGATCATGATGAAGTACACGCCGCGCGTGCGCAGCGACACCGCGCCGATCACGGCGGCGAAGGCCGCGGCGATCGCCATGGCCAGCGCGAAGCCGATCCAGCCGTTGGGCACGCCTTCGGTGATCAGGATGCCCACGGTGTAGGCGCCGATGCCGACGAACGCCGCGTGGCCGAAGGACACCAGCCCGCCATAGCCCAGCACCAGGTTCAGGCTGACGGCGGCAAGACCGTAGATCAGCATGCGGCTGGCCATGCTGATGTAGAAGGTCTCGTCGAGGGCCTGCATCGCGAAGGGGAACGCGACGGCCACGCCGGCGGCCAGCCACCAGGCCCAGGCGCGGGAGGTCTGCATGTGCTTCATCTGCCGTCCCCGCTCAGGACCGCGCCGCGAACAGCCCCTGCGGACGCAGGAACAGCACCACGGCCATCAGCAGGTAGATCAGGATGGACGCCACCGCCGGCGCGGCGGCGGCGGCCCACTGCGGCGGCAGGAACTCGCGGAACAGAAAGGGCAGCAGCGTGCGGCCGAAGGTGTCGACGAAGCCCACGAGCAGCGAGCCCACGAAGGCCCCCCAGATCGAGCCGATGCCGCCGATCACGATGACGACGAAAGCCAGGATCAGGATGCTCTCGCCCATGCCCACCTGCACCGCCAGCAGCGGCCCCAGCATCGCCCCGGCCACCGCGCACATTGCCGCCCCCAGGCCGAAGACGGCGGTGAACAGCCACTTGATGTTCACCCCCATGGCCAAGGCCATCTCGCGGTTGGACGCACCCGCGCGCACCAGCGCACCCACCCGGGTGCGCACGACCAGCAGGTACAGCAGCGCCGCCAGCGCCAGGCCCACGCCGATGATCAAAAGCCGGTAACTCGGGTAGTACAGCCCGGGGATCAACTCCACCGGCCCAGCCAGCGCGTCCGGTGGCGACAGCGCCAGATCGGAGCCCCAGATCATCCGCACCGATTCGTTCAGGATGAGGATCAGCGCGAAGGTGGCCAGCACCTGCGAGAGGTGGTCACGCGCGTACAACGTGCGCAGCAGCGTGGCCTCCAGCAGCATGCCGACCACGGCGGTGGCCGGCACCGCCAGCAGCACGCCCCACACGAAGGCGCCCGTCAGCGACGTGAACCAGGCGGCGAAGAAGGCGCCGACCATGTACAGCGCGCCGTGCGCCAGGTTGATCATGTCCATGATGCCGAACACCAGCGTCAGCCCGGAGGCCAGCAGGAACAGCATCAGACCGAACTGCAGTCCGTTGAGCGTCTGCTCGAGCAACAGGATGCCGGTCATCAGGATCGGATCTGAAAGACAAGGCCCGCCGAGGCGGGCCGGTGGGGGCAGGGCGCCGCGCGCATCGATGCGCCGGTGCGGCAGGAAGGATCAGCCTGTGCGATGCGCGGGTGCGTCGTGGGGGAAGGGCGTGTGCACACCGCCCCGGCCACGGGCGCCTCAACGCATCGGGCAGTCCTGCACGTAGGCGTCGCCGTGCGCGGTGAAGATGGGCTGGCCGACGATGCGGTTGACCAGGCGCCCTTGCGCGTCCTTCTGGATCTCGCGCAGGTAGTAGTTCTGGATCGGATACTGGTTGGTGTTGAACTTGAAGTCGCCGCGCACCGAGTCGAACTTCGCC
>Ga0169931_10005581_pt1 | contig 19129 bp, 11 predicted proteins | sample Kivu_15m_20L_FD_129675 | JGI IMG/M metagenome (GOLD analysis project Ga0169931, IMG submission 129675) | Freshwater microbial communities from Lake Kivu, Western Province, Rwanda to study Microbial Dark Matter (Phase II) - Kivu_15m_20L... | ecosystem: Environmental > Aquatic > Freshwater > Lake... | reverse complement strand
GGACCAGACGATGTCGGTCCACTTGCGCGCGAAGTCCTCGACGACGGCCAGCTGGCTCGGCAGCAGCACGCACATGCCCACCGCCAGCGTCAGCATCCACAGGAATTGGGATGCCGCCGCCGTCCCCCCGCTGTGGCGCACGCCGTCGGCCAGGATCAAGGCCTGGGCCCACTCCAGGTCCGAGGCCCGCCCGTAGAGCGTCGAGAACTCGGCGAATTGGATTGACAACAGCCCCGGCAGCGCCATCCCCAGAAAGCAGCCTGGCAGCCACACGACAAGCTGGTCGGCAAGCATGTAGGTCCGCCAAACGCTCCACCGCCGCAAATTGCCGTCGGTCAGCGGAAAGACTTTGCCGAGGTGGCTGAGCGTGATTCGCCGACCTCCCACCAGGCTGGGAATCGCGCCGACGCGGGCCCCCATGCCCCAGCCCTTGTCGCGAACGTAGTTCGAGTAGCTCGCGTTGCTCAGGCCGCCGCTGCCGGCATAGCCGGCGAAAGCCCCGAGCAACGCAATGTTGCTCAACGCGACGGCCGGCCAAGTCCCCTCGCGGTACCGGTGGGCGAAAGCGTTGACGACCGTCTCGACGCCGTCGGGCGTCGTGACCGGCACGTTGCCGAACTGCACGAACCCGCTGAAGATCCGCAGCCAATTCTCCCCGCTGACGAACAAAGCCCCCATCGACAGACAGAACGCCAGCACGATCGCCATCTTGGCCGTGAAAATCCACTGCAGCATGTTGTAGACCTTGCCCCCCAGCAGGATCGGCAAGATCGACGCCCCCAGCAGCACATAGGCCGTCACCCGCACCAACGCTGCGTCGGCGGCGAGCGGCGGACGATCCAGGTAGATGGCGACGGCGATCGAGGCGGCGTTGGTCGACATCGCCGGAATGAACGCCCCGATGTAGAGCACGAAAATCAGGGCCATCCAGCCCCGCGGACCAGGCCAGCTCCGCATCAGTCCCGTGAAGGCCGGCTCCCCCGTCGCCAGGGCATAACGGCCGCACTCGAGGTTGTAGAACAACTGGCAGAGAATGGCCACGGTCGCAATCCACATCAGCCCGCCGCCGTACCGGGCCGTGATGTCCGGACCCACCAGCCACTCGCCCCCCGCGATCGAGATGCCGCACATCACGATCCCCGGACCGACGAAACTTTTCCATTGGCTCCAGCGCATCGGCTGCGGCTCGGGAAGATCCGCCACTCCCCACGGGGGGAGTTGCGTCGCCGGCCGATAGGCCAAGGATTCGTCGGGAAGAGACATCGGCAAGGCAGGGCGACGCCCGCTCCGACAGGGTGACGCGGGGCTGCAAACAGGAGGCGAGCGCCAAGCCGCCGCAGCGGCCGCTCGGACCTGAGGCTGCCGACAAGGCCGACAAAAAGACGACGCGAGGCGCGGCGACCGACGACGAAGAGACCCGCGGCAGGGACGGCGACCGCCGCGCCGCGACTGCGGCCCTGCCCCGGCCCGACAGTGTGACGCGCGGGCGGGAACCGGTCAACGACCTCTGCGACCCGGCCCAACGACGCCGGCGATCGGCCCCCGAGGCCTGCTCGTGCCCGCCGCCACCCCCTCTTCGCCTCCCGCGGGGGGCGAGCCGGCGGATGCTCCGCGGGGCGCCCTCCTCGAACCCGCTTCCAATTGCCTCGCCCCGGTCGATGAGTCACACTGAACCAAGAGGGGGGAGCGGAGCCGGCAGCTGCCGGCTGCTGCCGGCGGGCTGTCCGCGGCGGGCACGCACCGTCGCCGGATTGCCGGCGTTTTTGGTTGGGGCAATTTTCTCTTTCCATCCGATGAGGCCCGCGGATGCACGGCGCGCGTCGAGCCCGATTCCCGTCGCGTCGCGGCGGCGACTTTTTCCCATGCCAGGAGCCGCGGCCGGAGGCACGGGCGGCACGACCTTCCCCGGGGGGAGCCCGCGTCGTGATCGTCGCGGCGTTGTGGGCCGCGACCGGCGACGCCCTGGGCGAGACGGTCGATTACGGCCGTCAGATTCGTCCGATCCTTTCCGAGCACTGCCTCCACTGCCACGGGGCCGATCCGGCCACGCGGCAAGGAGGTCTGCGCCTCGACGTCCGCGAGCAGGCGCTGGCGGGGGGCGATTCGGGGAGGCCGGCGTTGACGCCGGGCGATCCCGCCGCCAGTCTGCTGTGGCAGCGCGCCGGTTCCCACGCGCCTGACGAGGCGATGCCTCCGCCCGAGGAGGGCAAGCCGTTGAGCGCGGCGCAAGTCGACTTGCTGGCCGCCTGGATCCGGCAGGGGGCTCCTTACGCTCCGCATTGGTCCTTCGTGCCGCCGGCGAAGGCCCCGTTGCCGGCGGGAGGCTCTTCCCATCCGATCGATGCGTTCGTCGAACGCCGCCTGCGGGACCAGGGTCGAGGGCTCGCGCCCCGCGCCGCCGACGACATGCTCTGCCGCAGGCTTTATCTCGACCTGATTGGACTGCCTCCTTCGCCCGCCGAGGTCGATCGCTTTCGCCGCGAGGGCTACGCGGCGACCGTCGACGCCTTGCTGGCCAGCGAGCGGTTTGGCGAAAAGCAGGCCCAGGCGTGGCTCGACGTCGCACGGTACAGCGATACGAACGGTTACGAAAAAGATCTCCGCCGCGAGCAATGGGCATGGCGCGACTGGGTCGTCCGGGCTTTCCACCGCGACATGCCCTACGACCAGTTCGTGATTGAGCAGATCGCCGGAGATCTGCTGCCGGAGGGGGGCCAGGACGAGAGGATCGCCACCGGCATGCTCCGCAACAGCATGATCAACGAGGAAGGGGCGATCATTGCCGAAGAATTTCGCATGGCGGAGATGTTCGACCGGATGGATTGCCTGGGCAAGGCCGTGCTGGGCCTGACGATCCAATGCGCGCAATGCCACAACCACAAGTTCGACCCGCTCGCGCAAAGCGAATACTACGGAGTGATGGCCTTTCTCAACAACGCTTACGAGGCGCGGTCGTCGGTTTACGCCCCTGAGCAACTGGAGGCCATCGCCGCGATCGGTCGAGAACTGCGGGCCCTCGACGAGCAGGTGCTCGCCGCGCGGCCCGACTGGCAGCGGGAATTCGCGGCGTGGCAGGAGCAGTTGGTCGCGCGGCGGGTCGCCTGGCGTCCGTTGGAGGCGACCGAATTGGGAAGCGCGGGCGGACTGAATCACCCGGTGCAGCTCGGCGATCGCTCGCTGCTGCTGCTGGGCCACTGGAGCGACGACATCTTTCTCGTCGCCCAGCCGCGGCTCCAGGGCGTCACCGGCATGCGACTGGAGTTGCTGACGCACGGCGACTTGCCCCAGGGAGGCCCGGGACGGAGTCCGACGGGCGAATGGAGCGTCCGGGAACTGGCCGCGTGGCGCCGCGACGATCCCTCCGCTCCGTGGCAACCTCTGGCGCTGAAGCAGGCGACCGCCGATTTCGCCGAGCCGGAACAGAAGAGCGACGACGGCAAACAGGTCCGAGGTCCCGTCGCGCTGCTGATCGACGGCGCGAACGAAACGTTTTGGGAAGGCGACCGCGGCAACGGCCGCCGCAATCAGCCCGCCTCGGCCGTCGTCCAGTTCGCCGAGCCGTGCGACTTCCCTGCCACGGCCGAACTAAAAGTGGTGCTGCGGATGGACGGCGGCCGCATGCCCGGCTGTTGCCGCATCAGCCTGACCGACGCGGCCGATCCTCGAGCGTCGGACGTGCCCCACGCCGCCGTGCTGGCCGCGAGCCGGCCCGCGGCGGAGCGCACCGCCGCGGAGCAGGAGGCCCTGCGGGCCGCGTGGCTCGCCACGCTGCCGGAGCGCGCCGCACTCGAGCCGCAGCGGGAGGCCCTGTGGGCGCGGTACCCCGAGGCCACGACTTCGGTGCTGCATCTGGCCGAACCGCTCCCGGCACACGCCCGCATGACGCACGTGCTGCAGCGGGGCGAATGGAACAAGCCCGGCGCCGCCGCGTCGCCGGGCACGCCGGCGGCCTTGCACCCGTTCGCTGCCGAGCGGCCTGCCAACCGCCTCGAGTTCGCCCGCTGGCTGGTCAGCGAACGCTCGCCGCTGGCGGCGCGGGTCGCCGTCAACCGGACCTGGCTGGTGCTATTCGGCGAGGGCCTGCTGTCGACTCCCGACGACTTCGGCATGCGGTCCCCCGCCCCCGAGTACCAGGAGGTGCTCGATTGGCTGGCGGCCGACTTCATGGAGCGCAACTGGAGCCACAAGCAGCTGCTCCGCACGATCGTGACGAGCGCGGTTTACCAGCAGTCCTCGGCGGCTTCGGCGGCGGAGCACGCGGCGGATCCGCGGAACCGGCGGCTCGCCCGCGGTCCGCGATTTCGTCCCGATGCGGAAACCGTGCGCGACATCGCGCTGACTGCGGCGGGACTGATGCACCACCAGACAGGGGGCCCGCCCGTGATCCCCCCCGTTCCCCAGACCGTGCTCGACTACAACTTCGAGTACCCGGAGTATTGGAAGGTCGCGTCGGGCCCCGAGCGCTACCGGCGTTCGCTGTACGTCTTCCGGAAAAGGTCGATGCCCGATCCGGTTCTTTCGAGCCTGGATGCGCCGACGGGCGACGCCGCCTGCGCGTTTCGCCCGCGGTCGAACTCGCCGTTGGCGGCGCTGACGCTGCTCAACGAACCGGTCTTCGTGGAAGCGTCGCGGGCGCTGGCGTTGCGGATTCTCCGCGAGGCGGGCGGCGACGACGCCGAGCGGGCGGCGTACGGCTTCCGACTCTGCACGGGACGCGCGCCGGATCCGGACGAGTCGGCGACGGTGCTCGCGTTGCTGGAGTCCCGACGGGCGCGACTGGCCGAGGGCTGGCTCAATCCGCGCGCGATCAGCACCGGCGATCACGAGGCGCTGCCGGAACTGCCGACGAACGCCTCGCCCCAGGATGCGGCGGCATGGACGCTCGTCGCGCGCGTGTTGCTCAATCTGGACGAGACCATCACCAAGAACTGAGGCGGGAGATCCTGATGCTCACCGATCCGCGGAGCGAATCGACGCGCCGCCTTGCCCGGCGGTGGTTCCTGGGCGAATGCGGCGTCGGCCTCGCCGGCGTCGCACTGCAGGGCTGGGCGGCCGCCGACGCGCGGGCTGCGGCGTCGGCCGGCAATCCCCTGGCAGCGCGTCCGTCCCATCACGCGCCGCGCGCGCAGCGGGCGATCTATCTGTTCCAGGCCGGCGCCCCCAGCCACCTGGAACTGTTCGATCCGAAACCCGAACTCGCCCGCCGCGACGGCCAATTGCCTCCACCCGCGCTGCTGGAAGGCTACCGGGCCGCCTTCATCAACCCCAAGTCGGCGTTTCTCGGGCCGAAGTTTCGCTTCCGACGTGCGGGCGACTGCGGCATGGAACTGAGCGAGGTGCTGCCCCATCTCGGCCAGGTGGCCGACGACGTCTGCCTGGTCCGCTCGCTGCAGACCGACGCCGTCAACCATGCTCCCGCTCAGATCCTCATGAACACCGGCTCGCAGCAGTTCGGGCGGCCGAGCCTCGGGTCCTGGGCCCTCTACGGGCTGGGAAGCGAGTCGGAGAATCTGCCGGGATTCGTCGTGCTGACCAGCGCGAAGGGCACCAGCGGCGGAGCGAGCAATTTCGGCAACGGCTTCCTCCCCGCCCATTTCGGCGGCGTGCCGCTCCGCGCCGGAGCCGACCCGCTGTTGTATCTCTCCAATCCGCCGGGCATCGACGCCGAAACCCAAAGGGCGTCGCTCGACGCGTTGCGGGGCCTTAACGCCGCCGCCTCGGCTGCCTACGGCGACCCCCAAATCGACGCCCGCATCCAAAGCTACGAAATGGCCTTTCGCCTGCAGGCCAGCGCTCCGGAACTGATGGATCTGTCGCAAGAGCCCCAGTCGACGCTCGACCTCTACGGCATCAAGGATCCCCGCGAGAGCAGTTTCGCCCGCAATTGCCTGCTCGCGCGGCGGTTGATTGAACGCGGGGTGCGTTTCGTCCAGTTGTTCAACGAGGTCTGGGACCAGCATTCCGGTCTCGAGGGCGGCGTCCGCGGCAACGCCCTGGCGACCGACCAGCCCAGCGCGGCGCTCGTGCGCGACCTTCGCCAGCGGGGTCTGCTGGACGATACGCTGGTGATCTGGGGTGGAGAGTTCGGACGCACGCCCATGTCGCAGAACGGAAACGACGGACGCGACCACCACAACCGGTGCTTTTCCATGTGGATGGCCGGCGGCGGCCTGCGGCGCGGCTGGGTGCACGGGGCCACCGACGAATTCGGCTTCAACGTCGTGGAGAATCGGGTTCATGTGCACGACCTGCACGCCACGATCCTGCACCTGCTGGGCTTCGATCACAAAAGACTGACCTACCGCAGCCAGGGACGCGATTTCCGCCTGACCGACGTGCATGGCGAAATCGTCTCCGGCATCCTCGCCTGACGCCCGCCTCGCGCTCCCGCGATTTCCCCTCCCCGCCCCAGCCCGCGAGCACCGACGCCATGCGCCTGGCCCGCCTCCTCGAACGACGCCTCTCGGCGGCGACGATCGCGCTGCTGCTCGCCGGCGGTGCCGCGCATGGCGGTTTCGCGGCGGCGTCTCCGGTCGACTTCAATCGGCACATCCTCCCGCTGCTCGCCGACCGCTGCTTCGCCTGCCACGGACCGGACGCCGCCGCGCGGGCCGCCGACCTGCGGCTCGACCAGCCGGAGTCGGCCGTCGCCCCGGGGGGCGACGGCCCCTTCGTCCCCTTCCGACCCGAAGCCAGTGCGGCGTTGCTGCGGATGGAAGCGGACGATCCGGACCTGCGGATGCCTCCGCCGACCAGCGGCAAGCGGCTGACGGCGGAAGAGATCGCTCGCGTGAGGGCATGGATCGCCCAAGGGGCCGCCTGGGAGCAGCACTGGTCGCTCGTGGCCCCGCCGCACGGTCCGCCGTCGGCCGGCGCGGGCTCCGCCCGGGAGCATCCGATCGATGGCCCGCTGCGGAAGGAGTTGCAGCGTGCCGGGCTCGATTTCTCTCCGCAGGCCGATCGCCGCACGTTGATCCGCCGTTTGTCGTTCGACCTGCGCGGCCTGCCCCCGACCCCTGTCGAGGCCGCTGATTTCGCGGCTGATCAGGCTCCGGACGCCTACGAGCGGCTGGTCGATCGCTGGCTGGCTTCGCCCCAGTTCGGCGAGCGGATGGCGATGCACTGGCTCGATCTGGTGCGGTACGCCGATTCCATCGGCTACCACAGCGACAATCCGCAGCCGGTCAGCGCCTATCGCGACTACGTGATCGAAGCCTTCAACGCCAACCTTCCGTTCGACCAATTCACGATCGAGAATCTGGCGGGCGATCTGCTGCCGGGCCGCACCCGCAGCCAATGGGCGGCGTCCGGGTACAACCGCCTGCTGCAGACGACCGAGGAGGGGGGCGCGCAAGCTGCCGAGTACGTCGCCAAATACGCGGCCGATCGCGTGCGCAATCTTTCCAGCGTCTGGTTGGGAGCGACCTTGGGTTGCGCCGAATGCCACGACCACAAGTACGATCCCTACACGATGCGGGATTTCTACGCGCTGGCGGCATTCTTCGCCGACATCCAGGAACTGGCCGTCGGCGAGCGGGAAGCGGTTTCCCTGCCGACCGCCGAGCAGGCGGAACAGATTGCCGAGCACGACCGCCAAATCGCCGAACTCGAGCCGCTTGTCGAGGGCGAACCTTCCGATCCGACGGCCGTCGCCCGCCTCGCCGAACTGAAGGCTCGCCGCGAGCAACTGCTCGCATCCTGCCCGCCCATGCTGTGCGTCGTGACGGGCCCGCCCCGCGCCACGCGGATCCTGCCCCGCGGCAACTGGCTCGACCAATCCGGCCCGCTCGTCGAGCCCGATACGCCGGCCGCCTTGCCGCCGCTGGGCGTCGCCGGTCGGCGGGCCACGCGCCTCGATCTGGCCCGCTGGCTCGTGGATCCCGAGCATCCGCTGACCGCGCGGGTGTTCGTCAATCGACTGTGGAAACTGGCGTTCGGCCGGGGACTCGCCGCGACGCTCGACGACCTCGGCACGCAAGGCGAGCGCCCGGCCCATCCCGAACTGCTCGACGGCCTGGCCCGCGAATTCGTCGCGAGCGGGTGGGACGTCAAGGGCATGGTACGGCTGCTGGTCGCCTCGCAGGCCTACCGGCAGAGTTCGCACGCCACGCCGGAACTCGATCGGTTCGATCCTGCCAATCGCTTGTGGGGACGCCAAAATCGCTGGCGACTCGACGCCGAGATGGTTCGCGACAACGCGCTGTCGATCGGCGGACTGCTGGCGAACGACGTCGGAGGCCCCAGCGTGAAGCCCTACCAGCCAGCCGGCTATTGGGCCCACCTCAACTTTCCCGAGCGGGAATGGCAGCAGGACGCGGGCCGCCAGCTCTACCGTCGCGGACTGTACACCCATTGGCAGCGGACGTTCTTGCATCCGAGCCTGAAAGCGTTCGACGCACCCTCTCGCGAGGAATGCACCGCGGAACGTCCGGTCTCCAACACTCCGCAGCAGGCGCTGGTGCTGCTCAACGATCCGACGTACGTGGAAGCCGCGCGGGCGCTGGCCGAACGGATGCTCCGCGAAGGCGGGCCGCGCGACGCGGACCGCATTCGCTGGGCCTTCCAGCAGGCCCTCGCGCGCAACCCCAGCCCGACGGAAGCCGATCGTCTCGAACAGCTGCTCATGCGGAGCCGGATCGACTACGCGGGCGATCTCGAGGCTGCGGCAGCGCTGACGGCCGTCGGCTCCCAGCCCCGCGGCGAGGAGCCGCCGGTCGCGGAACTGGCCGCCTGGACGTCGGTGGCGCGGGTGATTCTCAATTTGCACGAAACCATCACCCGCAGTTGACGGCGTCCGGCGTTCCGCCCCGCCGTCGCCGTCGCTCGTCGCTCCTGCCCGTCATCGTTCCACGCCTCGCGGAGTCGCACCGCATGCATCGCCTTCGCCCCGACTGCCGCACCGTGGCGCGGCGCACTTTTCTGGCCCGCTCGGGATGGGGCGTCGGCGCCGCGGCGCTGGCGCTGCTCGAGGAAGCGACCGCCCGCGGCGCCGCCTCCCTGGGCAAGGCCGCACCGGACGGCAGCCCGTCGGCCCCGCACCGGCTCCTCCCGCCGCGCGCGAAACGCGTGATCTTTCTGTGCATGGCGGGGGGCCCGTCGCATCTGGAAACCCTCGACTACAAGCCGCGGCTGGCCGCACTCCACGGACAGCCGATGCCGGAGTCGCTGACCCGCGGACAGCCGATCGCGCAGTTGCAAGGCCAGCAACTGCGCTGCCTGGGACCGCAGCATCCCTTCCGGCGCTGGGGCGAAAGCGGCGCGGAAATCAGCACCGTGCTGCCGCACATCGGCGCGAAAATCGCCGACGACATCTGCATCGTGCGTTCGCTGACGACCAAGGCGATCAACCACGATCCGGCCCATACGTTCATGAATACCGGTTCCACCATTTCCGGACGTCCGAGCATGGGGGCGTGGCTGTGGTACGGCCTCGGCACGGAGAGCGCCAATCTGCCGGGATTCATCGTGCTGGTCTCGGCGGGCGGCGGCCAGGGCCAGCCGATTGCGTCGCGTCAGTGGCACAGCGGCTTCCTGCCGACCCGCTACCAGGGGGTGCATTTCCACTCCCACGGCGATCCGGTCCTGTACATCAACCGTCCGGCAGGCGTGTCGCTGTCCCAACAGCGCGTGGTGATCGACGAGATCCAGGCGCTCAACCGCCTCCGCGCCGTCGAGGACCCCGATCCGGAACTGGCGACGCGGATCGAGCAGTACGAAATGGCGTTTCGCATGCAGACCAGCGTGCCGCGGCTGGTCGATTTCCGCGACGAATCCCCGGCCACGCTGGCTCTGTACGGCGCCAGCGGGGGGGACGGGTCGTTCGCTGCAAACTGCCTGCTCGCTCGCCGCCTTGCCGAGCAAGGCGTGCGGTTCATTCAGCTGTACCATCGCGGCTGGGACCATCACGGCGGCATTCGGGAAGGCGTCCGCGAGACGGCCCGCCATGTCGATCAGGCGTCGGCGGCGCTGGTGCTCGACCTGAAACAGCGCGGCATGCTGGACGAGACGCTGGTGGTCTGGGCGGGCGAATTCGGACGCACGCCGATGGCGCAGGGCGATGGTCGCGACCACCACATCAAAGGCTTCTCGATGTGGATGGCCGGCGGCGGAGTGCGACCGGGCGTCACGCATGGCGCCACCGACGAACTCGGCTACCATGCCGTCGATCAGCCGGTCGAGGTGCACGACCTCCACGCGACGATGCTGCATCTGCTGGGAATCGACCACCTGCGGCTCACCGTGCGGGCCCAAGGCCGGGAGTTCCGGTTGACCGACGTCCACGGCCGCGTGGTCGAGAACGTGCTCGCCTGATCGCCGTCGCGGCCCGCCCGGGAGACCGCCGGCGTGGCGACATCGCGACGATTCCTGCCCCCCACCCGTGGTACTCGCCATGCCCGACGCGCGGATCCTGCTCGCCTGGGCGTGGTTCTTTCTGGTGCTGTTCGCCTACTACGCGTTGAAGCCGCTCCGCGACAGCCTGGCCACGGAAACCGCCTCTCTGGCCCGCCTCTACCTCGCCGTGTTCGCGGCCACCTGCGTCGCTCTGCCCCTGTACTGGCAGATCGCCGCCCGCGTGACGCGCCGGCAACTCGTCGCCGGGGTGTACCAGTTTTTCGTGGTCTGCCTGCTGGTTCTGGCCTGGCTGCTGCATCGCGGCTACGCCGACCAGGCGTGGCTCCGCAATTTCTTTTTCGTGTGGGTGAGCGTTTTCAATCTGTACGTGGTGGCGGTGTTCTGGAGCGTGATGGCCGATCTGTTCGCCGCCGACGAAGGCAAACGCTGGTTCGGCTCGATGGCGGCGGCGGGGACTCTGGGCTCGATCTCCGCTTCGGCGCTCGCCGCCGCGGCGGCCCCGCGATGGGGAGCCCCCTGGCTGCTCGCTCTGGCCGTCGCCGCGTTGGAAGCCGCCGTGCTGGCCGCCGACTGGCTGCTGCGCCGCGAAGGCCGCGTTGCCCAGGCCGCGAGCGAGCCCCCGGTCGCCAGCGGTTCCCTGCGGGCCGGGCTGCTCGCGGTGGCGCGATCGCGGTATCTCCTGCTGATCTGCACGTTCGTCGCCGTCGGCAAGTTCGCCGCCACGTTCTTTTACAACAATTTGCAGGCCGCTCTCCGCGCCGAGGAACTCGCCCGCGCCGAGCGCCTGCAGCTCTTTTCGACGATGAACCTCTACGCCCAATCGGGCACGTTGCTGCTCCAGTCGGCGGGAGCCGCCCTGCTGCTGAGTTGGTGCGGAACCGCCGCCACGCTGGCGCTGGCCGGCGGCGCGATCGCCGCGCTCTTCGCCTGGCTGGCCGTCGATCCGTCGCTGTGGCCGCTGGTCGCGGGTCAGGTGGTGCAGCAAATCGTGGCCTACGGACTGTTGGTCCCCGCACAGCAGGTGCTGTTCACGGTGGCGAGCCGGGACGAAAAGTACCAGTCCAAGGCGTTCGTCGACACCGTCGTGTTTCGCGGCAGCGACGTGGCGGCCTCGCAAGCCTGCGACGCCTTGCTGCACCTGCCGCTGTCCCGCGTCGCGCTCGCCTTTCTCCCGCTGATGGCGGCCTGGGCCGCCCTGGGCGGACTGCTTGGACGCGAGCAGCAGCGGCGCAAGGAACTGGCGGAACTTCCTCCTCCGCCGGTTGCCGACGGCCGGTCCTGGACGCTGGCCGAGGAGGGCGGCTCGTAGCGCGCCGCCGAAATTCAGGGCGCCGTGGCCAGCCGCAGCGCGGCACGGCAGGCGTTTTCGAAGGTCGCCAGATCGAGTTGCTCGTGGGTCGTGTGGATCTCCATCTGCCCGCAGCCAAGCGTCACCGTGGGGATGCCGTGGGCCGTGAGCCAATTCGCGTCGAGTCCTCCATGGGAGACGTCCAGAACAGGATTGAGTCCCATGGCTGCCAGCGCTTCGCGGGCCGCCTTGACGCATGGTTCGTCGTCGCCCAGCCGGAACGCCTCGTAGTCCAGTCGTCCCGCGCACTTCACCTTTCCCGTCCGCCCCTCGACGCTGCGCACCTGCTGCGCGGCTTCGTGAAAGGCCCGTTCGATCGCCTCGACGATCCGCCCGCGGAAGGCCGGATCGTGGCTCCGCGCCTCGGCCCGCACCAGAGCCGAATCGGCCACGACGTTGGTCGCGGAACCCGACTGCACGACTCCCACGTTGCTCGTTCCCCGTTGGCCGTCTTTCTCGATCAAACCGTGCCACCCGTCGCGGACCAGCGCGGCGACGGCGAGCGCGGCGATGGCGATCGCCGACACGCCTTTCTCAGGGGCCACGCCGGCATGGCTGGCCAGTCCCTGGATGGCGATTTCCAGCCGGTATCCGCCCGTGGCGCCGACCTTCAGCTTCTCCAGCCCGCCGCCGTCGAAATTGAAGCCGTACTTCGGCCGCCCCAGGTCGGCCGGCTTGACGTAGCGGGCTCCCTGCAAGCCCGCCTCCTCCTGCACGGCGAACAGCAAGGTCAACGGCGGATGCGGGGCCTGTCGCAGCAGCAGTTCCCGAGCCGTCGACAACACGACGGCGACGCCGGCGCGATCGTCGCCCCCCAAGCCCGTGGCCGTATCGGCGCTCCGCACCCGGCGGCCTTTGACGACCGGTTTGGCCCCCACGCAAATCGGCACCGTGTCCAGATGGGCCATCAGCAGCCGTCGCGGCCCGCGCAGCGTTCCCGGCAGCTTGACGATCAGATTGCCGACCGTGCCGGCAAGCGGACTCCGTTTGTGGGCCGAATCGAACGCGATGGCCTCCGCCGGACACCCTGCTTCGCGGAGCACCTCCACGACGCGCTCGGCCACCGCCTGCTCCTGGCCCGAGGGGCCGGGAATGCCCAACAGCTCCAGTAGCAAGCGCTGTGCCGCCGCGAGGTCGGGCTCCGGAGCCGGCACCCGCGCATTGGCCGGCAACGCCGGCGGAGCGGGCGGCGCCTCGCTGTCGCGACTCCGCTTCCTGGCGGGAGAAGGCGAGTTCGCGGCAGGAGCCTTCGTGGAGTGCGACATGAACACGATTCCTGGCGATACGGGGCGGAGCGGCGTTGGCGCGGAAAATATCAGGACTTCGCTTCCGTGGCAAGCAGGCGACGACGCTCCTGGGTAAAAAGAGGCCTGCCGGCCCGGTCGGCCGCTCCCCGTCGCTCCGGAAAGCAGGCAGTCGCCGCTTGGCGAGGCGCAGCGCTGCGCGGTCGAACGGCACGTCGCGGCGCCCTCGTCGGCCAGCCCTTGAAACCGGCGAGGCGCCTCGCGCGGATCCCGTCGGCGATCGCCTGCGCTCCCTGGGAACCGACGTCGAACCGCGGCCGGCTTGAGGTTATACTGATCCTCGCGACGTCAATGAGCCGCCGCGCGCCGTTCGCCTCCGGCTTTTTCCTCCGTGAGGAGCGGCGGCAAGGGTTCCTTCGCGGCGCCAGGATCAATAACGGATCCTTGCGGCGTCCATCGGCCGCCGCGCGCCTTGCGCTTCCGGCTCTTTCCACGTCACGAGCGGCGGCGCGGATTCCTTTGGGGCGCAAGGGGCAATGCGTTCGGACGATCGGCAGGGGGTGACGGCGCGCCGGTCGGAGACGGTCTTTTTCCCGCGCCGGTCTCCGCACCGTGCGACGGCGGCCCGCCGTACGCCCGGCCGAGACCGGGCGCCCAGGCCTTGTGCCGCGCCGACCGCAGGGTTCCGACAGGAGGATCCGACGTGCTTTTCTTTGCCGCGGCCGGTTACGGCGAATTGTGCGAAGAGATTCGCGCTGCCGTCGGGGGACGACCGGGAGAAATCGACCGCCGTGTCTTCACGGACGGCGAAGTCTACCATCGCATTCGCACCGATGTCTCGGGGCGAGCCGCGGTGCTGGTCGGCGGCACGATCGACGACGTCGCGACCCTCGAATTGTTCGATCTGGCGTGCGGACTTGTGGCCCGCGGAGCCCATTCGCTGACTCTCGTGGCGCCCTATCTGGGCTATTCGACCATGGACCGCGAGGTCCGTTCGGGCGAAATCGTCAAAGCCAAAACGCGCGCGCGGCTCCTGTCGTCGATTCCCCATGCCCGCGAGGCCAATCGTCTGGTGCTGCTCGACCTGCACGCCGAGGGCATCCAGTACTATTTCGAAGGCGCCCTGCAGGCCGACCATGTGTACGGCAAGCCCGTCATCCTGGAAGCCGTCCGTGAACTGGGGCGGGAGGATTTCGTGCTCGCCTGCACCGACGCCGGCCGCGCAAAGTGGGTCGAGTCGCTCGCCAACGAGATGCAGACGCCGGCCAGCTTCATTTTCAAGCGGCGCCTGGAAGACGGCCGGCCGGTCGTCACCGCCATGCACGCCGACGTCGCCGGACGCGCCGTCGTCATCTACGACGACATGATCCGCACCGGCGAATCCCTCCTCAATGCGGCCCAAGCCTATCGTCAGGCCGGCGCCCGAAGCATTGCCTGCGTGGCGACGCACGGCCTGTTCCCCGCCGATGCGCTCGCTGCCATCCGCCAGAGCGGGCTGATCGAGCGGTTGATCTGCACCAACAGCCACCCACGGGCCGTGGAACTGGCTCGTGCGTCCGGCGGCTACCTGGAGATTCGCAGCGTCGGCCGTCTGCTCGCCGACGCCGTGCGCCGCTGCGGCGACGCCGGCGGCGAGTGACGCGCCGACCGCTCCCGGCGGCCGACCCGCGAACAGCCCTACCGCCGGGGCGTCGTCGTCCGTCGAAGAATGCGTCGCACCGACAATCGCGGCGAGAACGCGGCGAACGCGAGGGCCGTCAGAGTCCACGACGACGGTTCCGGCAGGGTCGCCGTCGCAGCCGACGCCGGCGGCGCGGGACCGCCCCACTGCGCTTCCCAAATCGCTCGGTCCAGATCGACGATCTTGCCGTCGCGGTCGGCGTCGCCTTGCGACGCAGTCGCGCCCGATCCGACGCCGAACCCCCGCTGCCAAATGAGAAGGTCGCGGCCGTCGACGCGGCCTTGGCCGTCGAAATTGGCCTCGAATCCGGTGACCTCGAGCGCGGCCGACAGGCCGTTGACGTTCACGCCATCCTGCGCGACGCGGGCGCCGGTGAAATAGCCGTTGTGGTTCTGCCCCCCCAGCGTCATCCGCCCCGGTCCGCTGGTGGCGAGCGTCAGCACCAGCGTTTCACCCAGGGCGGGGACGAAGCCGCCGAGAGCCGCAAACGCGGCATTGGCCGTACCGCCGTCGTCATGAATCGACACCCCGTCGCTGACCGTCCGCGTGTACGGGTTTTGCCCCGGATTCAGATCGTTGAAGACGACCGCGTTGGGGGTCGCCGCCAGAATCGACCCGCCAACGAATTGGAAGCCGATTTCCACGGCAACCGCCGTGGCCGAATCGGGATTGAGCAGCACGCGAATCTGCTCGCGGCCCGCCGCATCGCGGCCGCCATAGCGAAAAAACAGGCCCGCCGCGTGCGTCGGAGCACTCGCGGCACACGTCGCTGCCGCGGCGAACAGCAAAATCCTGACGAGCATTCGGTCCTCCACCCTCTGCGGACGAGATCCCCAGTATACTCCGCGCCGGAGGGGGGGCCAATCTTTAAGAAGGTGCAGCGGCCCGCGGAACCGAGGCGTCCCGTGCGATGGGGGCTGGCAGACCGGCTCCCGGCGCCGACGCGCGGACGGCCTCCCGGACTCCCCTGGCGGATCGCCGGCCCGACGCTGGCGGTCGCTCCGTGCGGAGGCCGGCAGGCGTCCCCTCGTGCGCTGGTTTGCGGCGATCGCGGCGCGGATGTCGGACGGTCTCTCGATTATTGTGCCGCCGCCGCTATTCTGGAAGGAGGCGTCTCGGAGCTTCCGCGTCGCCGCGCCTGCTCAACCGCCTCGGGCAACGACCTGCTATGGATGGGGATCGAACGGTCTCCGGAAATTCGCCGTCTTTTTCGGGCGCGCACGAAGTGCTCGACGCCTTGCGCGACGCGGGACTGCTGACCGGCGCCGCGCGGATGGCGCCTTTGCCGGGGGGAGTTTCCAGCGACATCGCGTTGGTCGAGTCGGACCGCGAGCGATTCGTCGTCAAGCGGTCGCTAGCGCGGTTGAAGGTAGCCGATCTCTGGATCTGCGATACCCGCCGCACGGTCACGGAATTCCGCGCGATCGACTACGCCGGGCGGTTCTTGCCGGAAGCGACGCCGCGACTGCTATGGACCGACGCGAGGCTGCACTGTTTTGCGATGGAGTTCTATGGGGCCGGCTTCCAGACCTGGAAGACGGCGCTGCTGCGTGGCGACGTCGACCTCGCCACGGGGGTCCGCGTGGCGCGGCTGCTGGCGGCCCTGCATCGGGGCAGTTGGAACGACGCCGCGGCGGCCGACTCCTTCGCCGCGCACGACGACTTCCACGCGCTGCGGCTCGAGCCGTACCTGCTGACGACGGGACGGCGCCACCCCGACCTGGCAAGCGAGTTCCAGGCGGAGGTCGACCGATTGCGCAGCACGGCCCTGGCGCTGGTGCACGGCGACTGGAGCCCGAAAAACCTGCTGGTGTCGGGCGATCGCCTGATCATTCTCGATTGGGAGGTGGCGTGCTTCGGCGACCCCGCGTTCGATGCGGCGTTTCTGCTGAATCTGCTTTACCTCAAATCGCTGTACAATTCCCGGGATCTTCCCCGATACCTGGAGTTGACCCGCGTCTTCCGTGCGACGTACGGCCGCGAAACGTTTCCCCTGGACGCGGATCTCGACCGGCGGATCCGGCGGCTGACGCTGCTGCTGCTCTTGGCGCGGATCGACGGCAAGTCGCCGGTCGAATACATCGCCGACCCTTTGGCCAAGCAGGTGGTGCGCGACTTCGTCCGAGACGCCCTGCAGCGCGGCATTGACTCCTGGAACGAAATCGAGGTCCGCTGGACATCAGCGGTTCGCGCGCATGCAAATCAAGCGTCTTGACGCACTGCAGGTCTACGATTCACGGGGCAACCCCACCGTCGAAGCGATCGTCCTGCTGGAAGACGGCACGACCGGCCGCGCGATCGCGCCCTCGGGCGCCTCGACGGGACGGCATGAAGCCCGGGAATTGCGCGACGGCGACCCGCGGCGCTGCGGCGGGACGTCGGTGCACCGCGCGGTGGAGAACGTGCGGGGCGAGATCTCCGAGATGCTCCGGGGCTGCGACGTCGAAGCCCAGTCCGACATCGACGGCCGCCTGATCGCGCTCGACGGCACTTCCGACAAGTCGCGGTTGGGAGCCAATGCGATCCTGGCGGCGTCGATGGCGTGCTGCGTAGCGGCCGCCAACGGGCGACGTCAGCCGCTGTTCGAGCATCTCGGTCGGGGTCGCGGCACGCTGTTGCCGCTACCGGAGATCCAGATCATCGGCGGGGGCGCGCATGCCGCCCAGGCGATTGACGTGCAGGATTTTCTGATCATGCCCGTCGGCGCCCGCTGCTACGGCGAGTGCCTGGAGATCGCCCGCGAGGTGTACCGCGCCGCCGCCAGCGTGCTGCGGCAGCGCGGCATGCTGGCCGGCGTCGCCGACGAAGGCGGGTTCTGGCCGCTCGTCGCGGCCAACGAACAGGCGTTTGAGATTCTGCTCCGCGCCATCGAGCTGGCCGGATTCGTTCCGGGAACCGAGGTGGCCCTGTCGCTGGACTTCGCGGCCACCAACCTGTTTCGCGACGGACGGTACCATTTTTTTTCGGAAGGAAGATCCTTCACGCGCGACGAGTTCGTCGCGCTCGTGCTCGAATGGACCGCCAGCTACCCGATCGCCTCCGTAGAAGACCCCCTGGCCGAGGACGATTGGGAGGGGTGGAGCCACTTCGCCGCCGAGGCGGGAGATCGCCTTCAGATCATCGGCGACGATCTGTTCGCCACCGACGCGTCCCGGATCGAGCGCGGCATCGCCGCCGCGGCGGCGAACGCGGCGCTGATCAAGCCGAATCAAGTCGGCACCGTGACCGAGACGATCAAAGCGGTCGCCCGCACGCAGGAGGCCGGATGGCTGCCGGTAATCTCCGCCCGCTCGGGGGAAACCGAAGACGCGTTCATCGCGCATTTGGCCGTCGCCCTGAACGCGGGACAGTTGAAGGTGGGGTCGTTCAGCCGTAGCGAACGCATGGTCAAGTGGAATGAAGTGCTGCGAATCGAACGGCATCTGGGGAGTCGCGCGCGGTTCCTCGGCGGCTCACTCTTCAACCGGCCGCCACGCTAGCGGCTCGACCCGCGGCGCCGCGCCTTGCGTCGGACAAGCCGCAGCGGACAGGCGAGCGGCGGCTCAGGGCCGGCCCAAGGATCGATCAGTCCGCTCGCGAGACTTCCTCATTCCGCAGGCCGCGACTGGCGACGACGGCCCGCATTCCGCGCGGCCCCGCCGGCACGAGACGGCCGACGACCGACGCCTGCCGCGCCGACGAGCGCCAGCCAGTGGGCCGCTGGTTCGGGAATCGCGGGGGTCTCTGCCGCGGCCGAAGCCGCCGTGCCGAAATGGGCCCGCCAGAAATCGTAGTCCTCCGTATCGACGAAACCCTCGGTGGCGGCGACGGGATTCTCGTTCGGCAAGGCGAAGAACTGGCCGAGATGGTTGCGGTACACTACGTAGTCCGCAGCGTCCACAACGCCGTCTTCGTTGTAGTCGCCCGGCAACTGCGACGGCGGCAGACCGAGATATTTTCTCGTCAAATAATCCGTCACCTGGGCCGTCTCCTGCGGCGACAGAACGCGCGCGTAGATGATCACCTCGGCGATGTTGCCCGCGAACGTCTCTCCCTCGCCGCAGCAGTCCTGCGCGTGGCCTCCCAGCACGAACGGCTCGGTCAATCCCGGAGGGTCCTCGTTGATGCCGTCGTTGCGATTGACGATCAATCCGCCATTGGTCACCGGCAGCAGGGGAGCCAACGGACTTTTGGGATCTTCCGTGGAGTTGGCGAAGAACGCCAGTAGGTCGTTGTCACCCGCCTCGGTGATCGTTTGCTGCACGATATGCCACTTTCCGGCAGGCTGCGGCGCGCCGGCGGGCCCCATGGCGGCCACGTAGCTGGTGACGGAGTCGTAGGTCACGTAATTGAACCGGCCCGCCGAATTGGCGTCGCCCCCGGAAATCCCCAACTCGATGAGCGATGCGTTGTTGCCCCGCAACGCCCACACGCTCTGGAAGCCCAGCGACGCGGGCGAAGTGACGTCGGGCTTCAGCACGGTGAACGCCGAAACGCTCGTCCCGTCGGCGATGACCAGCGGAT
>Ga0169931_10005580_pt1 | contig 19130 bp, 24 predicted proteins | sample Kivu_15m_20L_FD_129675 | JGI IMG/M metagenome (GOLD analysis project Ga0169931, IMG submission 129675) | Freshwater microbial communities from Lake Kivu, Western Province, Rwanda to study Microbial Dark Matter (Phase II) - Kivu_15m_20L... | ecosystem: Environmental > Aquatic > Freshwater > Lake... | reverse complement strand
ATATTTTATTATTAAATTTAAAACTTTTTAAAAATTAATTGCACATATTGTAATATTTCCCAATGATTATTTGTTTTCAATTTATCTTCTTTATGTAATCTTTCTAAGGTTTCATCGAAAATGCAATATTCTTGAAGATTACTAATGTTGAATAAAAAATTCATGACGTCATATGAGAAATCTTTCATTTCAGTATATCTGGAATTGTAAGGATTGTGAATTTCAACAAAAGCAAATTTATAAAATATATCCTTGAACATTATACCCAGTTTAAAGGTGAGGTCTCCAATTTTGAGATTTTGATATTTAATGGTATAGATTTGTCTGAAGTTAATAAGTTGTGATTTTTCACAAATAGATAAAAAATTATTATCTACTTCGTTTACAATCTTTATTAATTAGGTAAATGAAAATCATACAACATCAAAATCTTCATCGCTTCTTTTATTTTTGCATAAAACATGAGAAACATTGTTGTAACTTCTATTGAATAAATATAACTCTATTTGCGATTTTTTATCAGGTTCAAACTCTGTTTGATTAATTAATATTTTTACTTAGACTGTCCTTAATTTTATAGCATATTCTCATTTTTATTTCTTCTTCATTTATTATTTGAGCACCTTTTGATAATAAAATTCTTTTTGCTTCTTCCAATATGCATTCTGATTTATCACCTGTATCATTATACAGATTATCACTCTTCGAATTATCGTTCTTTTTAGAAAACATTTCTAATAAATTAAAGACTCTTTAAAAGATATTTATTTGTTAAAATATTTTTACAAAGCAAAACCCATTTAATTAAAATAATATATAATTTAAAATTTAATTAAACAAAATTTGCCATATTCATTTTCAATTTTTATTGATATTCTATTTATTGACTGATTACTTTATTCAAAAGTTGGAATCCGATTAAATCCTTTTCACTCGACTTTTTCTTTATAACATTCTTGAATTTTTTGACATCCTTTTCTAAGAACTTTTTGGTCTTTTCATTCTCCATAATATTAACAATTACGAATATAGCTTGAGTATTCAAAAATTCTTCAAAATTACGAAGGAGAATTTCTGCAATGTTTTTGATGAAGTCGAGCTTGTAATCTTGATCAAGATTAGCATTTAATAGTTTTATTATTCTATTAATGACAAAATGAGCGGTTTTATCAGAAAGAAGTGTAGTCTTGACATCATCAAAATTGGTCTTGTAGTCGATTTCTACAACATCTACAATATTCTTCAGAATTTCTTGAAGTTTATCGTTTAAGGCGTTAGTGTTGAGATAGTTTATTATATCAACAAGGAGAGTTGAATAGCTGTTATCAGCTATTATATTTTTTAAGTTATGATTCACAGCCTTAAACAACTCTTCGAGCATAATTTGAATAACTTCTTCATGTCGCTTAGCATCAGACTTTTTACTTGAAGAATCTATTGAATATTGAAGCACTTTGTTTTCATATTGATTATTTGTTTTGCTATTACAAGGTGAAATGATGTTAGCAAATATTTTCAAAATTATTTTGCTTTGCATAAACGACTCATTCAATTGCTCAATTAGGAAATTTATGATGTGCTTTTCTACTAGTTTAGTATCATCATTGAATAGAATTATCTTAATCAAAAATAGCGAGGAAGTTTCATTATTTACTATGGTAACAAGTTTATCTTTTAATTTTTTAATTAACTTTTTTCTTGTCTTTGCGTTAGCTACAGTAAAAATTTTGCAGGAAACTTCGATTCCTTGTTTGCATTGCAAGAATTCGTTAAGATCATCGTCAAAAAGTTCTGCTAGGTAGCATTTTGTCTTGGAGTCGAGATAATCAAATATCCTATTTAAAACGGCTTGGAAAAGGAAAGTTTTGTGGACTTCTTTTTCCAATTGTTTCTCAAAATGCATTTTGACATCATTTGTAATATTCTCTTGGTCATAGGTTCCTTGCTTTTCTACAATAATCATCTCGTTATTTTCAGGCTTTTTCGATTCGTCAGGGTTAACAGCATTCAAACTTTTGATTTTTTCCTCATTTATCTTAAGATATTTTGACATGTAATAGTCAACCATACTATTTTGTAATTGATTAGTTATGTTAGTAAAAGTAAAATTCAAAAAAGCTTGCCCATTTGAATTTTTTATGATTTTCCCAAAATTAGGGTAGATGCCTTGTTTGATAATTTCTTCCTTTTGTTTGTTTTCTGCATATTTTACCATTTTAAGGGCGAGATAAATAGAGTACTTTTTAGAAATCAAATTATAAACATGAGGAATTAAATTTTGAATTATTTCATATCTTTGCTTTTTGTCTCCGTATTTGATACTTCCTTGCAACACTCTACAACCATCGTGTTTGAAGCATAATTCAGAATAGTTTCCGTTAATTAATTGCAAGATTTTTTTAACAATATCTGGTTTGTTTAATTCTTTTCCGTTTACTTTTTGTTTTTGCATAAGTTTGTTGTACAATCGTCTCAAATTCTTTGTATTATCATCAACTGTGTGTCTTCTTTTCTGTTCTGAATTTTTAACGTATTTTATTCCCTGTCCATTGGATTTGAAATTGTTTTTAGCTTTGGGTTGCTTGTTGTAATTTTCTGAGCCGTTATCGAATTCGCTTTGTGAATTTTTTATTGCTTTTACCATTTCTTATAGAATAAGAATAAAAATATTTGATTCATTAAATATTAATAATTCTTAATAATTTTTAAAATAAATTAAAAAAAATAATATGTTTAATTTTTGTTTAAAAACTTTTTTCCTTACAAGAATTTTTTTTATTTCTCTAGTTACTGTTACATTTAGTTATTTCATTGTAGGAAATGATAGATCGAATGAATTGATAAATTATGATAAAATAGAGAATCGAGTAGAAAGGATAATACTTAAATTTCTGAAAAATTTTTACACATATGACTCTATTCAGTTCATTCACTTGGCACAAACAGGATACACAAATGATAAAAATTATGCCTTCTTCCCATTATTTCCTTTGATTATCAGATACACAGCGAATTTCCTGCATCATTTGGTTGGGGATAATTTTTCACAGAATTTGACTATCTTTCTAATTTGCGGATTTGTTATCTCAAATATTTTGTGTATGTTCAATGCGATGATGCTATATAAACTAACACATTTCTTAACACATTCAAATATTAAATCGAGGTTAGTGACATTCCTTTTTCTAATCAATCCCTCAACCATAATTTTCATTTCTATTTACTCAGAAAACTTATATTTATGTTTAAGTCTATTTTTTATTCTGATGCTTATAGTGAATCAGCAAGATAGTAATTTGCTTTCTTTATTTGTCTATTTGATTATTTTAATGCTGAGCAGATCTACTGCTATATTTTTATCTACTTATTTTATTATCCCGATCATTGTGAATGTATTTGTGACTGGAGAGAAACGATATGACTTGGATTCATTTTTCTCGAATTTTGTTAAATTCATAAAAATATTAAAAAGGAATATTCGATACATTGGGAAATTTATTATTCTTATTTGCCATTTCTTTCTTTGTTTTTTCTTAATGACTAAATTAATGCCAGTTAGCGAAATATGTGGAGCATTTTCATTAAACGTAAAAAACAACAGACACGAAAATCAAGAGTATAACAATATCATAGAAGAATACTCTAATTTTTGTTTTGATTCGAATTTATCAAAAAATTTTTACAGTTTCATTCAAAAGAAATATTGGGTAAGATTATATATTTAATCTTAAAGGATGTTAGTTTTTTATCTCAATATAAAGAACAATATTTAGATAGAATTATTATTGCGCTTCCCATGAATATTATTTGTGTATTTTTGATAATATCTGTATTACAATATTTTGATTTATCATTATTACTTAAATTTAAATTAGACAAGTTTTTACTTACAGAAAGAGTCACAACCAATACTAGCATACAACAATTACAAGAGAATACTTTACAATCACATCAAACTTACAGAAAGTCTCAGGTAGTTTATAATTCATTCGTTATCGCCTCATTTTTGAATTTTCTTATAAATTTTGTAATCGTTGTTTTTCTGGCTTTTCCTCATATAAATAATAGAGTGATATCAACTTGCCCTATATTTTATATTTATTGTAGTGAAGAAATTGGAAAATTTGCCTCTATAAAAAAACTATATAAAAAAGGATTTTTCATTTTATCCTTTTTTATTACATATTCAATCTTAAGTTGTATTTTTCATCCAGGTAGCTATGTTTTCACTTGAATCAATATTAATTAATCACTAATCTTAATAAAATTATAAAAACTAAAATGTTATCAATTTTATAGGATTTAATAATTGTATAAATATTTTTAAATAAAAATAAAATTTAAAATGAACAATCAAATTAAAGATTCCTTAAACGCAACAAGCAAAGAAATTGAAGGTAAAAATTTCAGAGATCATGAAAGTAAAAAATAAATTTATTTAAATTTTACTTATAGATATTAATGAAGAAAAATCAGAGGATGACAATTGGGAAAATTATTCTGATTATGATTCACACGAAGAGCAAGCATATCAAGGAGACAAAATAAAAAAAGAACAAATCACCAATATAATAGGAAGTCAAAATAAACCTCTGGCAACTACAACAGAAAGAAAAAGAAACTTCGATTCCAATAAAAATCAAAAGTAATTAAACCAACTAAAATTTAGATATGGATATGGCGAAAAAAATGAAAGGAGAGTCCAGGGAGGAAAATTCGAAAAAAGAGAAAAGTACGGTAAGTATGAGAATTACAATACTTACGAAAAATTGGATAAAAGAAAGGAATATGAGAAATCTCAAAAATTTGAAAAATATGAAAAATTTGACAAAACTGAGAACTATAATAATTACGATAACTATGGAAAATATAATCAACATCAAAATTATAACAACTATAATGACTATCAACAATATGATAAATACGAGAAATACGATAATCTTGATTCATATGACAACTACAACTCCTACGACAAAAATGAAAAATATGAAAAATATCCTAATAATTCTAAAAAAATGAATTCTAATGTCAATTACTATTCAGAGAAGAACAAGTATTATCAAAATAATTATAGCAAAAACTATAACAATTATAACGATAATTACTACAATTATAATTCTAATATTTCAAAAAAGAACTCGGGTAATCTTCAGAAACAGGATATTATTATTCCCCCCATGAATATGAACAAGACCGAGGAAAAGCAAGAAGATAACAATTATGATAATTTCTCTAAATTCGAGCACAAAACAAAGAGGGGAAGTTTTAAAAAACAGGACAACTATTACACCTCTGGAAACAATAAGGGAAATAAGAGAATTGAGACAGGAGAAGATTCAATCAATTCTAGTACAAAGACTAATCCAAGCTATTCTTTTAAAAATGAAGACCCCGATAAAACATTTGAAGCCAAGACAGAAAAAGTTTACAATATGAATAATAATTACGCGAGGAAAACCCCTGAATTTATCAGAGAAGGAGAAAAACCAAATGAAAAATACTACGACAAAAATAAAAACGCTGGATATAAGGATAGTTACGATCGCTCCGGGAACAAATCGAATTGGAAAGACTCAGAGTTTAAACAAAATGTTACAAAATATAGTAAGGATTCTAAGAAAGATTATCATCATAAACAGGATTTAAAAAAAAACATTGAAGAAAGCAATTATGATGGGCTAAAAAAACCTGTGTTTATTAATAGCAGCATTTCTAATCTCAATGAATCAACCAAAACAACTTTAAAAGATACTGATACTACATCAAATAAGTTACCAATAACAGGCTTGTTAAATGTTCCTTTGAATAAAATTGATGAAAAGATTTTAAATTCAAAGGAACAATATGTCCAGCAACAAATGGCTATTCAGAATCTAAATACGTCTTCGAAGAATATTCCAGATAATTCTAATGAAAAAGCGCCGAACGAAACTCCAAAATTAATTCAAAAACCAGAAACTAAAGAAGTGAAAGTTCAACATATAAACGAAAAATTCTCTGAAAAAAAGGAAGTAAATATTATAAATTCCAAACCAACAGTAATTAATTATAATCTGAATACTGTCCCTATCGATAATCTATCTACAAATGTTTTTCAAAGTTCTAATAACACTCAAACAGCTAACTATCATACTCCAACCCAATATAATAATTACTATAATCTTAATAAGAATGTAAATTGTTTTAAAAATTTGCAAAATCTTTCTAATGTAAATAATTATTATCCAAACGTTTCTCAAACCAATATTATCCCTTCTAATTTGAATCCCCAATATCTAATTCCTTCATCATTCAACAATCCATTAGCTAATTACTATGCCAACAATCGTCCTACAATGAATCTGTTGCAAAATTATCAAGCACCTAATCCTATTTTGAACGATTACGAAAATACTCAGGTAGCCGATGATTTTGATTTGAAGCATTTTACTGAAAAATTGAATCTTAATGCTCAAGTTTATGTACCTAAAAAGGTAAAATATTAGACTTTTAATCTTAGAATATTGAAAATAAATTTGATAATTGTTCTATAGTATATCCTGAATCTGTAAAGCATTACTATTCTACAGCCCCTAAAACGGTATGAATAGATTTTAATATTTCGACCTTCCTTAGCAAACCTCAAATTTTGTGACTTATGAAAATAAATTTGATTAGTGTGTTGATTTTATATAATAAATATATCAATACAAATATATTCTAAAATATATTCATTCTATAAGTCCGTTCATATCATATTTAATTATTAAAATTATTCATAGAAGGCAAGTCCATCAAATAAAGACTATGCTTGCTTTTATTTATTTTGGCTAATGATTTCTTTTTCGATTCTTTCCTAAGTAAGTGATGAGTTTGGTTTAAAGACTCGAGGTATTCATAAACTTCATAAATTTCATTAAGATAATATTTTGCAGAGGAAGGTTTACGACAAATGGTACAGCTGAAGACTTTTATATTTTCTTTAAAAAACATGAGTTGATTATGGACGGAGTTCAAATATTTAAACATTTCTTCGTCACTTATGTCATCACCTATAGATAAAATAAAGTCAGGATCTAATTTATCTATGAATTCCTGTTTTATAATGTGGGAAATGAAATATCCTTTGTTCACGTTTTTAGGTTTGATCTCAACGTATCCTTTTCCGTTAACTATATCTATCTTGCAGTTTTCGTATATGTTTTGTAAATGAGTATTAATCTCATTGGCTTGAACGTGTCCAAAATAAATATCACAGTCTTTGTAATACCATGAAAGGATTGCTTCTTTTTTGGTAATATAGGAACCTTCTGTTTTCTCAGTGAATCCCTGTAAGATTTTCAAAACACTATCCTTCCATGACCAATCTTTAATATGCATCAATTCATGCCATTCGTTGTTATCATCCGAATCGTTTTTCCTCATATTTTTTGGGTATTTATAGAAGAATCCGTGTTCTGAAGCCAAACCGAGATTAGGAATTGCTAATTAAACAAATTTATTAAAAATACGAATATTACATCCAAACCATTCATCGACTGTTGATTTTTCTCTCCCTGTGACTATAAAGATTGCATTCCTGCTATCGTTACTGAGAGAAGTTAGCAACTTAATCAATCTATTTGGAGGACTTAAATCTTGTATATTCATCGACTCTTCACCAGTGTCCACTTGCAAAGTTCCTTCATAGTCTAAAAAGATTAATCTTCTGTTAGAAACTCTGTAAGATTCCACAAGCTCTGTTTTTGGCAAATGTTGGAAGTTTGCATTTAATTTCATCAATCTGAAATTTAATCCAATTCCTATTCCTAGTTTGACACTTGCTTGATTCTAGTTAAAATATTATAATATCAATATTTTTACTGTTGTTGTTCTTTTCAAATCGACGAAAAAGTTTTTAATCCAGGAAAATGTTGTGTATTGTAAAACTCGTGTAAGATCTTTCTCATATTTTGATATTTTTTCTTCTTGTTTCATGTAGTAGACTTTTTCTAAGGAGTAAACAACAGAATTCAAATTAAATGGGTTAATTCTGATAGGACCCTTCAATGCTGAAGAAACACCAACATTTTCGCTAATTATGATTCCAAAGTTAATGTTTTCTTTTTTCATAACATTTTGGAGTGCTATGTATTCATTTACATACTACAAACAATAAAGAAAAGATTCTTACCGTACAATTTCCTTCTCTGAATTGTAAATAAAATAATGAATTGGCTAAAGAAAATAGGGCGAATCTTTCAGGAACTGAAAATTTCTCAACTTTGAACAATTTGATCACCTCATCAGAATATTTAGTAGTGATGTCTTTTGTAATCTCTTCAATTTTATTGTAAAATTCTAAATTAACAGGATCACATTCATCACATTTTATTATTTGCAGGAGTACTATCTTATTTCTTACTTCAGGAAACTTCTCTAAAAATCTTTTATATCCCTCTAATTTAAAATAAAGTCCAGAAGTTTCTTGTGATAGATCGATAGAAACTAAACAAAATTTATTTTGAATCAATTTCTTATATAACTCAACAGCGTTAGAAAATTCCTTCTTGATAATAATTGACTTGATGTAATCAATATCTATCCCGGCATGTATGATTCTTATTATTATGTATCTACCTAAATAATTAAGAGTGATAAATCCTCTGAACTTTATTTCGTAGAAGATACCGAAAAGTCTTTTACAGGCAGTTAGAAAGTTTCTTGCAAATTGAAAAGTATGGAACCCAATTACATCACACAACAAGATAGATTTAAGAATCTCTTGATGATATGGAAAAGATTTAATAACATCGGATGAAGGGAGAGCCATGTGGAAGTATATACCAACCCTAGCATTTGTATTTTTAGTAAGCAATGTGCTCGGTATTAGCATCAAATGAACATCATGGATCATAATCAAATCGTTTTCTTGCATCTTGTTGTAAATCATATCACCAAACTTTTTATTAATATCCATGTAGGAACTGAAGTATTCGTCATAATTCAAGAAATAATTGCTATTGAGGTAGATATTATAAATATAAATATAAATTTGTTAATTACCACTGCAAATTCATGGTGCTACTGACAAAAACTGGTCCTAATATTTTGTTTATGTAAATCCAGTAATTTCTATACTCTGTTTCTGTTACAGGGATCATGTATATGTTATTTTCCTGCAAAATTTCTAAAATTTTGCTTATTTCTGTCTCTGTAAATTGATTAAAATTCTTCAGCATTCCTACCCAAACTACTTCGCATATATGTTTTTCTTTCATTCCATATAAAATAGAGAATATGGAACTTTCATCAGTCAATTTTATTGAAAAAGTATCATCAGGTAATCTGGTTACTTCGATTGGTAGATGAGCCGATGCTATGATTATTCTATCTTCAGAAGAAATTTTTTGATTGAGACAAAATAAAAATGTCTCGTTGAGATCATTACCATTCAATTGGTTAGAATCGTATGACAATGAATTGTAGATTTCTAATGTGCTGTCATAAATCATTTTCCTTTTATTTTCATCATCCATAAAAGAATATGATCCTTCCAATTCACCCCCAGATAATTCTAGATAATTCGCGTAGAAATTATCTCCCATTACTTTATGTACTTGACATTCGATCAAACCTTCTTCGTCGTTTAAAATAAAAATACCCGAACTACTTATACTAAATTTCCTATTCCTATTATTATGTAATATTTCCCATATATAACTATTGGTCTTCTCCTCATAGAGAATATATTTATATAATATTTCCATTCCGACTGGCGCTGGGATCTCAGTTGACTCCCAAATTGGGTAAGTGTCAGGATTAGTTCTCATAATCATTGATTTACTAGGGTCCCAGCACCCTAATTCCTCTATATTACCTACCACTCTCAAAATTTGCCCAGGGTTGGTCCTAAATTTACACTTGAAATAAATAGTTGCATGGTTAGGGTTCATTGACAAATTGCTTGTCGATAACATTAATTTATAAATTTATAAATTTATTATATTATTACTGCTAATGATTAATTACCTCTTCAAAAAGAGTTTCTCTAAAAAAATTTTAAAAACAGCATCTGATGCAGTTAAAGATATCAAATCAGGAAATAGACTAATTGTTGGGGGTTTTGGGCTTTGTGGAATTCCTGAAAATTTGATAGATGCTTTGCATAATAGGCAAGATTTAAAAGATCTGGAAATAGTCTCTAATAACGCTGGAGTGACAGATTTCGGTTTGGGAATTCTTTTAAAAGACAGAAAAGTTAAGAGAATGGTGTCATCCTATGTAGGAGAAAATAAAGAATTTGAAAGACAATATCTATCTGGAGAATTGGAATTAGAATTAGTACCACAAGGAACTCTTGCTGAGAAACTGAGAGCAGGAGGAGCAGGAATTCCTGCATTTTATACACCAACTGGATATGGGACATTGATCCAGGATGGAGGATTCCCAATTAAGCTAGGAAAGGATGGCAAGACAGTTGTAATTCCTTCTGAAAGAAAAGAAGTTAGAGAATATGATGGGAAAAATTATGTCCTTGAACGTGCCATAGTCGGGGATTTTTCTCTTATAAAAGGTTGGAAGGCAGATACAAAAGGAAACATCGTTTTTAGAAAAACTGCAAGGAACTTTAATCCTGATGCTGCAACTGCAGGTAAGATATGTATTGCAGAAGTAGAAGAAATTGTTGAAGATGGTGAATTAAAACCAGATGAAATTCATCTTCCAGGAGTATACGTTCATAGAGTAATTAAAGGAGATAACTACCAAAAGAGAATTGAAAGAGTTACTACAAGTGATCAACAAAAAACTGTCAATAAAGGACAAGATGTAAATTAAAAAATAAATTAAAATTATTTAAAATTTTACAGGATTTGATTAGAGAAAAAATTGCAAAAAGAGCAGCCCTTGAATTAAGAGACGGAATGTATGTCAACTTAGGAATTGGAATCCCTACTTTAGTTTCTAATTATCTACCACATGGAGTAAGAATAAGCCTTCAATCAGAAAATGGAATGCTTGGAACTGGGCCATATCCCAAAACTTGTGAGCTCGATCCAGATCTAATAAACGCAGGAAAAGAGACAGTCAGTGAAACTCCAGGCTGTTCCTATTTCAAAAGCAGTGATTCATTCGCGATGATTAGAGGAAAGCATATTGATATTACTATACTCGGTGCTCTTCAAGTTTCAAGTAAAGGAGATTTAGCAAATTGGATTATTCCTGGAAAATTAGTTAAAGGTATGGGAGGTGCAATGGATTTAGTTAGTTCAGGGTCTAAGGTTGTAATAACTATGGAACACGTAGCTAAAGGTAATGCACATAAAATTCTTGAAACTTGCACTTTACCTCTCACAGGAAAGGGTGTTGTCTCTATGCTTATCACTGAACTTGGAGTATTTGAGTTCAATCGAGAAAGAGAAATTACCTTAATCGAGCTTTTTAAAGGAGTAACAGTAGACCAAATAAGATCATTAACTGGATGCAAATTCGAAATTTCAAGCAATTTAAAAACTCTGGATATTTAAAAAAATCAATAAATTAATTAGATAAATTATAAAAATTAGTTTTTTTTTATTTTAACTCGGCTATTTAGATTAATTTTCTATATCATAAGATTAAAGAAGTATGTCTGTTTTTTTCAAAATTATGAAATAATAAATATTATTTAAATATTATAAAAATTAAAATAAATATGTTTGATTATATTTTATGATTAAATTCATCAAAAAATTCGCACAATTCAATTTACCTATTTTCATAAAATTTAAATTTATTAATTTTCCAAATAATAAATTCGAATTTGTTAAATTAAATTTTAGATCTTTTTCTGAAGAAAAAGAAAATCTGGTATCCGAAGAAAATGAATTTCTTTCGGACATTTTAGTTAGAGAAAAAATAAACTTGACAAAGCTCTCAATTAACCTTTTGAAATACCTAGAAAATAACTTTAAATCATACGAAAAATTATGCGAAGATTCTATAAAAATATCTTATGATATATCAGAGGCACCAGAACAAAACGAATTTCTAAAAAACGAGCTTGTTAGAATAAATAGGCAAATTAACAATTACTCAAGAGATAACAATTACTACGAAGAATATAAAAATATATTGAATGAAATCTATTCGACGGAAATATTAATTAGAGAGGCAAATGAAATCGGAGATGACGAGATTAAGAAATCGGCTATGAAAGATCTAACACAATTAAAAACTCAATTGGAAACTCTACAGAGCGAAATTATAGAATATTTAATACCTGATCAAGAAGTAATTACTATTTTGATCAAAATTTATAGTCAGCCATAACATGTATATCCATGGAGGTAAAATCGGCAGCAGGAGGTACTGAGGGAGCATTATTCGCTGAAGATCTTGTTGAGATGTACAAAAAATATTGCTTGAAAATGGGATTTGATTTTCAAACGGTGACTTATTCTGGAGATTTTTCTCTTAAAAAAGGTTGCAAAAATGGTAATTATAACCATATTATGTTTTATAAATAAAAAGGTACATTCAAAATCAGAGGTGACTGTGTCTATAAATATTTCCAATATGAAAGTGGTGTGCACAAAGTCCAAAGAGTACCAATTACAGAAAAAGCAGGGAGAATCCACTCATCTACTTGTCAAGTGGCCATTTTTGCTGATAAAGAATTTGCTTATGAAGATGTCGACGAAAGAGATTTAAGAATCGAATACTTCAGAGCATCTGGAGCAGGAGGACAACACGTAAATAAAACAGAGTCTGCAGTAAGAATCACACACATTCCTACAGGTTTGGTCGTGCAAAACCAAGATGAGCGTGATCAAATCAGAAACAAAGCGAAGGCCATGGAAACTCTAAAAAACCGAATATATAACAAGCAACTAAGTCAATATAAAGATGAAATAAATGATCAGAGAAGATCGCAACATGGAACTGGAAATTTATCAGAAAAAATCAGAACCTATAATTGGCCTGATTCAAGAGTAACTGATCACCGATTAGGGGTTACACTCTATGGTATCGATCAAATGTTAGAAGGTGATCATTTAGAAACTATCCTTGAAAGTTTAATCGAAAGAGAAAGGATTGAAAAGCTTGACAAAGTTCTAAAAAGATTGGATAGTGATGACTAGATTATATTTTAATAATATTTTATATTTAAACTAATTATTCTTATTATTTACATTAAATATTACAATACCAATATGGAAGAATTACAGGCCTTACAAAAGAAATTCATGGAAATACAAAAATCAGGAGGAGGTTTTAAACTCTCAGAAAGAATCGTAGTTGATATAATCCAAAAGATTCTTGATAGAAAAAAAGTCAAGTTGGTATTTACTACAAACGGTAAAGAATACGTTGCTGAAGAGAAGATCACAAAAGAGATTCTCGACGAGGTAAAGAAAAGTCAGGGAAGAATATCAAAAATAGAATTGATAAAATTATTAGACGTTACTGCAAACATTATTGATTCTAAAATCAAAGATTTATTGACTAGAGATCGATCTTTAAATTTCATCGAAGGCAGCTTAATTACAAATTATTACTTAGATAACATGTGCAGTGAAATTAATGAGTTGCTCAAATACTCAGGATGTATAACTGTATCCGATCTTTCTACAAGATTTGATGTTTCGATTGACTTCATCAAAAGATTTGTAAAAGAAAGAATAGGCACTTCAATCAACGGAAAATTATTTGAAACAAGACTTTTAACAGAAGATTATGTAGAAAAACAAAAACAAAGAATTAGACCCATTTTAATCGCATCTACCACACCTATACAACTGTCATATATGATCGAAAATTATCAGATCGATGAATTAATTGTCGAAAGTCTTGTAAAGAATTTGATAGACAGTGGAATCATAAAAGGAAAGTTATCTTCCAATGTCTTCGAACCTGCAATATATGCAGAAAGTCAATTTAGTTATTTAAAGGGAGTCTTGTTGCAAAATAATTGTATTGAATATAGCAAATTGAAAAATATTGGAATCAATAAAAACGAAAAAGTTTACATCAAGGAATTTCTTATGAAAACTAAATCCTTTGAAGATGGAATTTTCTTGAGTGAATTTTTTATCACATCTACTCTCAAAAATAATTTTGAATACGTGTTTTTAGATAATTTATCAAAAAACATTGCTACGAATTTAAGCTCAGTATTTTATTTTGAATTAACAGAAGAAGACGTGATGATTTTGTTAGATAGTATCAATTATAAATCTAAATCTGTTCATATTATCAATATGAATTTGATACCGACTTCTATAGTTTCTAATTTCATAGAGGAAACTGGTGCAAAATTAAAAGAAGAAGCATCTCTACAATATAACAATCATATAACAAAAATGAAAGAAAAAGAATTGGCTATTAAGAAGGCTGAAACAGAAAAGGAAACAAAGGATAAGAAAGGTAAAAAAGGAAAAAAAGGAAAGAATACAAATGAAGATGAGGAAGCAGATCAATCGAGCCCTACAAGCTTGGATCTTACTCAGGAATTCAAAAAAAAAATTCAAACAATCTTCTTTAACCTACCAAATTTTGAAGATCTCAACGACAAACACGATACTCTTTCTCAGCTATTTGAAGTATATACATTGCCTTCGCTAAGGCAATCGTATTCTCAATACATCAATGAGTTTATTAAATCTAAATCTAAAAACGCCAACGATCCAAAGACATTAATGAATCAAATTGAAGGCGAGTTCTTCGAATTGTCATTATTGCAAAAGTCGATCGATCTTCTTAATAATTTTTCCTCTGATTCTTCCTATAAATCTAATTTAAATGCAATTATTGCACACATTTGCAAAAAATTCCTATCTAATCTTTTTAAAGATATAATCACCTATCAGATGATCCATATGAAAATGAAAATAGATATGGCACAGTTAAATGATCCAAATCAAAGGAAAGAAATTTTAAAAAATTTTCAGGATGAAGACATCAAACAAATTTTCTCTCTTTTGGCTGATCATTTGCAAAACAGAAATCTGACCAACTTCATTGAGACATTGAAAGAAAATTGTAAAAATTTAGCTATCTCACTAGCATCAGTTGATAAAAAAAAGGAAAAATCCATTATAGAAAAATATCAATCTGAGCTTTTTAGCAGAATTGATCAAAATTTCATCCTCATCGGTAAGATGAACAAGAAAGATTACATCTCATTAGCTGTTGATATGTGTCTTTCAGCTTTATTGAAATCAGGCATCTATATGAAACTTCCTTATGAAAATTGGTCATTACCTATTCTACAAGCGATTTTCACCACCCAAAATAATAAAAACTTAATCAAATCAATCAACATGATCGTTGAATTACTAAAAGTCAATGAGGCTGACATTGATGGAAAGCAAGAAGAAATTGCTGAAGCTTTTAAAAACCTTTTTAATTCTTATTAAAAATTGAAACATGATTATATTAATTTAATTAAAATAAATAAAATATCTAATTTTAATCAAATTAATCTCTTCAGTAAATTTTCTACTAAAAGACAAATCGCCTCACTCTGGGGGCAAATGTTTTTTATTTCAAGATCATATAAAAAATCCCAATTTTTATGTTTTTCCTTAAGTAACCTTATAATTTTGGCATTATTCCATCCTCTTTTTTTGAAGGCTGATTTTACCTTATTTATTGCATTTTTTGCAATTTTAGTTTGCTTATAAATTTCATCAAAAATTTCCTCAATAGTAGTTTGATCTTGTAAATATAAATTTTGTTCATTAGAATTATTTTGAGAGCCTATGAATTCTTTTTGGATTTCATTTTTTTCATTGTAAACGTTTGATCTACCATCAATTAATTTATTAGGATTCAAACTCAATTTATTTAATTCCTTTACCAGAGATAGGGTAGAATACTGTATTTTATTGTTATAAGGTTCTTTATTTATAATTTGATCCTCGTGTTCGTTATTGTTCAATACTATAGTTTCGTTTAGCAAGCAAAAACCTTTTTGTTCTTTATTAAGAGCAAAAACATTTGTATTATCTGAGCCATGATATTTATTGAATTCTATGTTAATATAATTCCCTTCAATTTTAAAGGGCTTAGGGGTAATCATCTGCAGATTATCTTGTTCTTTTTCATTTTTATCGCGTGAAATTTGTGGGTCAAGAGAAAAAATTGAATCTAATTTGCTTTTTACTGTGTTAGAATTATAGTTATGAGAAGAATTCCCTTTGAATTCATTTATTGAAAAGAATTTTTTATTCGAATTATTCTCTTCTATTATTTCGGACTTACTTTCCCAAGGGTTGTTGTTGTTTTTAAATTTTTTAAAGAATAGACTTGAGTCTTCACTTGAATTTTTGTTGACCTGATTTTTAAAAAAATTTTGGATTTTCATGTTTTCGTCCAAATAACTTAGGTCCTCTTTTTTAATGCATATATTATGCTTACTTCCATCCTCTAAATTAGCAAATTTTCTTAAACAATTTTTACAATTTTTCATACAGTTAAGTAAATCGCAATCACCTTTTCGAGCATGATCTTGGCATATTTCAGATTTTGGACTGCTATCAAAAAGTTTATAACAAATACCGCACCAAGATTTGAAATTTGGTTTTATATGACTCAACTCGCTTTTATTTCCATTTATAAATTGTGACATTTTCAAATGAATTAAATTTATAAAATTTCAATTTTTTAGTAGTAATACTAATTAATTTAAATTCAAAGGTATTAATAATAATTGGTAAGATGGGAATAACCGGACTCTTAAAAAGTTTAGAAACGATCTCTAATAAAAAACATCTTTCAGATTATAAAGGAAAGAGAATCGCCGTTGATGGGTATTGTTGGTTACATAAAGCCATTTATATGATCAAGTCAGAAGTTATTGAAAATCCTAATTCAACAAAGTACAATTTAGAATAATAAATAGATATATGCAGTACCTTATTCGAAGACTAGATTCGTTGGTACAGAACCAGATTAGCCCTGTTATCGTATTCGATGGAGACAAGCTGCCTATGAAAAAATTAGAAGAAGACGAGAGAAAAAAGTGAAATTTTTTTATTTAATCCCTTATAGAAAGCGTGAAGAAACCCAAAGATATGCGATGGAACTTTATAATAAAGGACTGGAGAATCAGGCTAGACAGAAATTAATCGAATCTATTGACATTGATCCTAAAATGGCCTATAACTTTATCAAGGTAAAAGATAATTTAATTATTTATTAATTTGTGAATTTATTCATTTAAATTTCTTTAGGAACTAAGACGTAGAAATATCGAATTCTTTGTAGCGCCATATGAAGCTGATGCTCAACTTGCATATCTGGCTAAAATTAAATACGTCGATTTGGTAATAACCGAAGATTCCGATCTCTTAGCGCTCGGATGCCAGAAGGTTTTATTTAAATTAAATCTAGATACTGGATTTGGCTTCGAAATCGATTTAGACGACCTACCAAAATGCAAGGATGTAGATTTCACTCTCTTCAATCATGATAAATTCTTGTATTATTGTATTCTATCAGGCTGTGACTATTTCAAATTAAAAGGAGTAGGAATTAAAACTGCGTATCAAGCGGTTAAAGAAAGAAATAGTTACAAGGATTGCCTTCAATTATTAAGATTAAGCACTAAGAATATTCCACCAAATTGTGAGGAAGAATTTGAAAAGGCTTTTTTAACCTTCAAATTTCAGGTGATATACTGCCCGATAGAGAAAAGAATGAGACACTATGAGGATGTCGAGAAGACCATCTACACTTTCATCGACAAGTATGAAGATAAATCATTTTTGGGAAAGTAAAATTTAGTATTTAAACATTAGAATTTATGATGAGGAAGTTGCTAAGAAGATTGTTTTCGGGCACATCGATCCTATTACACACAAAGCTTTCGAAGAAACTCAGAATGACTTAGTGAGAAAGTTATTTGGCTTGGTCAAGGAAGGTATAGATCTCGAAAAAGAAAAACTTATGGAAAATGAAAAAGAATCAGATAAAGCCATCAAGGTAAGATCCATCGAATCAAACAATTATGTGAATTCGCACAGAGAAGATATAGAAAACATCGGATGTTATATAGACTATGAATTCGAAGTAGTAAGGAAACAAGAGGAAAAGGAAAAAAATGTAGACGATTCATCCGAAAAAGTCAAAACAAAACCTGATTTTATTCAAACAATAGCAATGAATTTATCCCAATCCAATCCCAAAATTACTGAAAACTTGTTCACTAAAAGAAAAAATCCATTCAGCCAGGTCATTAAAGCAACAGATGATATCCACAGACAAAGTATCTTAAATATTTAATATATTTACTATTTAAACTATATTTACTAATATAGCCAAAAAATTCAAATTCCACCAAAAAGAAAACCAGCATGTTCTTTATAACAGTAATGATATATCTGCAAAAGAGGCAGTAGATAACTACAAAGAAATTATTTCAGTAAAAGAGTACATTTCTGGTGATCTTAATTTAAATAGACCCAATGTTGTAGAAAAGGAGGACAGTGTCAAATCAAATGATTCTGACAACGCGCTTAATTATATAGATCTATTTGCAAGTTATGATTATGCAAAGGACACTATTAAAAACAGCAGAGGGGACAAGACCAAGCTTGAAAAAATTCATTTTGAGACCAAGGACAATAAAATAATCATAGCCAAGGATGAAATAGAAGAAGATAAGAAAAAAATATCTGATGAATCTATTTATTCTAAATCTACTATGATTGCTTCCGATTTCACTCAACAAAGTCAAAATAAAAATTCAAATAATATTTCAGTCCAGATTAGTTTGGATGATTATTCCTTAGATAAGAATGAGGATTATTTAAAAAAGGATTTCATCAAGCCAAATTACAAACTAAATCCTAAAAAATGTCTAATTGCTAAGAACGACTTTATATAATATGTTTAAATTAAATTAATTTTATAAATTAAAAATTTTTTAATTATTATTATTTTATAAATAGAATAAGTATAATACTATAGCAAAAAGGAAGCACTCTCAATCTGTTATGAAATATTTTAAATAAAGAGAAACAGATAAATAGTTTTATTGACATGAATTTACTCAAGTTGAGAATTCAATATTGATTATATAATAACTAGTTTCCTAACAACGTGATTGTTTTAAAAATTTATAAATTTCTTTGGCACCTAAAAATGATCCCCCCATACCGATAATTTTTTTATTTAAAAATTTT
>Ga0169931_10005579_pt1 | contig 19131 bp, 16 predicted proteins | sample Kivu_15m_20L_FD_129675 | JGI IMG/M metagenome (GOLD analysis project Ga0169931, IMG submission 129675) | Freshwater microbial communities from Lake Kivu, Western Province, Rwanda to study Microbial Dark Matter (Phase II) - Kivu_15m_20L... | ecosystem: Environmental > Aquatic > Freshwater > Lake... | reverse complement strand
CAAACCGCATGGAGCGGCTGTTCCTCACCGGCTTCGCCGGCGATCCGCCCGGGCAGCGATGGGATTACTTCAGGCGGCTGGAGCAGGCGGCCAACGTGGAGGTCGTTCCGGTCGTGGTGGAGCGATTCGCAGACCAGGTGGCGGCGCCGAGCCGACCGGCGCTCGAGGCCTTCTTCGCCCGCCACCAGGACACGCTTCCCGAGGCGCGCAGCCCCGATCCGGGGTTCAAGGAGCCCCATCGTGTGTCGTTCGAATACCTCGTAGCCAGCCGTGCCGCGCTCGAGCAGCAGTCGCTCGAGAAGGTCACCGACGAGCAGGTGAGGGAGTACTACGAGGCCAACAAGGAGCGGCTCTACAAGGCTCGTCCGCCCGCCGCACAAAATCCCGACGCGGAGAAGGCCGATCCATCCGCCGACGCAAAGCCGCCCGAGACCGCAAAACCCGAATCGGCCCCATCGGATTCCAAGCCTGAGGATTCCAAGCCTGAGGATGATCTCGATCCCGAGGCTTTCGAGGCCGTGGACGACGAGGAAACGGAAGCCGCGGTCGATGCACCGTCCAGTACGGCCGCAAGCTCCGAGCCCAAGGCCGAGGATCAAGGTGAGTCCAAACCCGCTGACACACCTGCGGCGAAGCCCGACTCGAAGCCCGAAGAAAAGCCGGACACCACTTCGGACTCCAAGTCCGAGCCGAAGCCTGAAGCCAAGCCTGACGCGAAGCCTGCGGACAAGCCTGAAGCGAAGCCTGCGGATACGCCGGAGCAGCCGGCGTTCGAACCGCTGGAGAACGTCGCCGACGAGATTCGGCGGCGGCTCGCCGGTGAGGATGTGACGAAGCGCACCGAAGCGATGTTCGCCACGGTGACGGCGGAGGTTTCTCGCTATGCGGAGGATCGTGCACTCTGGCAGGCGAGGGTGACCCCGGGAGCGACGCCCCCTCCCGCGCCGAACGTCGATACGCTCGCGGAGACATACGGACTCACGGGCGGTCGATCGCGGCGGGTGGATCGGACCGGTGCCATCGCATCGGGAGAGATCGCATCGAGCTTCGAACTCGTGCCCGACCCGGCGAGTCCGATGGGATTTCGGCAGGTGAACTGGGTCGACCAGATGTTCTTCCCCGGCATGCCGCTGCTGCGACCGGTCGGTTCCCGGAGCATCTCCGGCGACCGGTATCTCGCCTGGAAGACGGAGGACAAGCCTGCGTTTGTGCCATCCTTCGACGCCAAGCGCGAGGAGGTCGAACGGGCGTGGCGCATCGTCGAGGCCCGGCCACGCGCGCGGAAGGCGGCCGAAGCCATCGTCGGGGCGGCGGGCGGTAGTACGCTCGCCGAGGCAGCCGCAGCAGCGCCCGAGCCGCGCTTCGAGGCGGTGTCCGTCGGGCCATTCACGTGGCTCGAGCGTGGCGGACAGCCATTCGGTTCGCCTCCGACGCCCTCGCAGCCGGAAGCCCTGTCGATGCCGGGTGACGAGTTCATGAAGGCGGTGTTCTCACTCGAGCCCGGCGGCACGGCGGTCGCATTCAACGAGCCGCGCACCGTGTGCTACGCCATCAGGCTCGTCTCGTTCGAGCCGGACGAGTCGGTTCTGCGAGAGCGATTTCTCGACTCCCGCGCCGACCAGCGCCGTCTCGCGCCGATTGCCCAGCAGGAGGAGGTGCGTGCCGTCGATGCCTGGATCAAGGACATCGAGAAACGCTACGCCCTGACGTGGAAGCGAGCGCCGAGAGAGCGTTGACGCGGCCGGCATCGAAGACGAGGCGCAGGCGGGTCGGCGAACGCTTCCCGAGCGAGCGGCCGCAGCGGCCGCCGCGAGGAGCCAATCCGCCGTTGGAGCGGCGGACACAATCCAGTTGCCGCCCGCCGAGCCGGTGCCTCACGAACGAACGCCCTGAACTCAGGGCTTTCCCGTCGCACGCGGTTTCAGAATGATCGTTGCGAGGGGCGGCACGACCAGTGACAGGGACTGGTCGCGGCCGTGATGTGGCCTGGGCTCGCTGTGCAGGATCCCGGCGTTGCCGACGTTGCTGCCGCCGTAGATCGCCGCGTCGCTGTTGAAGACCTCGTCGTACGTGCCGGCGCGTGGCACGCCGACCCGGTAGCCGGTGCGTGGCACCGGCGTGAAGTTCGAGCAGATGATCAGGAAGTCCTCGGGGTCGCTCGCGCGGCGGGCGAAGGCGAGGATGCTGTTCTGCCAGTCGTGGCAATCGATCCACTCGAAGCCGCAGCCTTCGAAGTCGCGCTCATGGAGCGATCGCTCCCGCCGCAGCAGGGCGTTGAGATCGGCCACCGCCCGCGACAGGCCGCGATGACCGTCCCACTCGAGGAGGTGCCATTGGAGGCTCGAATCGAAATTCCACTCCTGCCACTGCCCGAACTCGCATCCCATGAAGAGCAGCTTCTTCCCCGGATGGCACCACATGGAGGCGTAGAGGAGCCTGAGGTTGGCGAATTTCTGCCACGGGTCGCCTGGCATCTGGGCGAGGAGCGCCCCCTTGCCGTGCACGACCTCGTCGTGGGAGAGGGGTAGGACGAAGTTTTCATGGAACGCGTAGATGAGGCTGAAGGTGAGCTCGTCGTGGTGGTACTTGCGGTGGACGGGATCGTGCCGCATGTAGCGGAGCGTGTCGTTCATCCAGCCCATGTTCCACTTCAGGCTGAAGCCGAGGCCGCCGGTGTAGGTCGGGCGTGACACGCCCGGCCACGCCGTCGACTCCTCGGCGATCGTCAGCGTGCCGGGGAAGTGGTGATGCACCTGGATGTTGAACTGCTTGAGAAACTCGATCGCCTCGAGGTTTTCCCGGCCGCCGAAACAGTTGGGCAGCCACTCGCCGTCCTTCCGGCTGTAGTCGAGGTAGAGCATCGAGGCGACCGCATCGACCCGCAGTCCGTCCACGTGGTAGCGGTCGAGCCAGAAGAGGGCGGACGAGACGAGGTAGTTGGCGACCTCGTTGCGTCCGTAGTTGAAGATCAGCGTGCCCCAGTCGGGATGCTCGCCCTTGCGGGGATCCTCGTGCTCGTAGAGCGCCGTGCCGTCGAAGCGTCGCAGGCCGTGACCGTCGCGGGGGAAGTGGGCGGGCACCCAGTCGATGAGCACCCCGACGCCCGCCCGGTGCAGGGCGTCGATGAGCGACATGAGGGCCTGGGGCGGTCCGAACCGGGAGGTGGCCGCGTACAGGCCGATCGTCTGATAGCCCCAACTCGCGGAGAGTGGATGCTCGGTGGGTGGCAGGAACTCGACGTGCGTGAACCCCATCTCGACGACGTAGGGGACGAGCTCGCGCTCGAGGTCGGAATAGCCGAGCCACCGGTGTGGATCGTCGCCGGGGCGCCGCCAGCTGCCCAGGTGCACCTCATACACCGACATCGGGGCGTCCAGGCCATGCCGGGCGGCACGACCCTCCATCCATGCGCCGTCCTGCCAGTGGTATGACGAGAGGTCGGCGACCACCGATGCGGTGCGGGGCGGCACCTCGGCGGCGAAGCCGCACGGATCGGAGCGGTCGCTGAACGTGCCGTGGTGGTGGATGCGAAACTTGTAGAGGGTCCCCGTGCCGATCCGGGGCACGAAACACCGCCAGAAGCCCGAGGATCCGGACCGCTCCATGCGGTGTCGGTCGCCGTCCCAGCCATTGAAGTCGCCGACGACGCTCACCCAGTCGGCGTTCGGCGCCCAGACGGCGAAGTGCACCCCCGGCTCCCCGTCCACCGCGTGCAGCTGCGCGCCGAGCTTCTCGTAGCTCTTCCAGTGCCGGCCTTCGCCGAGGAGGTGGAGGTCGAAGTCGGTGAGCATGGGGGCGTCGATGCGGAAGCGGCCCGGAGTCGCGGGTGCCCAATCGTGCCAGATGGGCTCGAATCGTGCGACCCGCGACCCCGAAACCACTGCAACGACGCGTGGATGGATCCGGCGCCCCGCCGGATCCACCCTCGGCCGGCACCGTCAGGCCACCAGCTTCATCTCCGGCACTTCGCCCGTGATGCCGATCACGAACTCCTCGAAGATCTTGGCATCGAGTGCCGAGGCGGTTTCCGCCTCCGGGTGGAACTGCACGCCGATCGCCGTCCACTCCTCGACGATGCTCTCGATCGCCTCGACGACGCCGTCGGGCGCCCGGGCGGTGACACGGAAGCTCGCCGCCACGTCGTCGATCGCCATGTGGTGCATGCTGTTGACGCGAATCTCGCCGTCTCCATACACCCGCTCCATCACGCTGCCGCGTTCGACGAGCAGCGCGTGGCGGTGGGCCAGATCGGTCGGGTCCTTGTGGGGAATCGCCCGCGGCAGATCCTCGGGCAGGTGGAGGAAGAGCGTTCCCCCCTCGGTGATGTTCAGCAGCTGCATGCCGCTGCCGATCGCGAGCACGGGCATGTGCCGGGCACAGATGTGCTTGGCGAGCAGGCGGTCGAAGTCCTCCCGCCGCGGGTCCATCGGCCGCACCGACGGGTGTGGCATGTAGCCGTCACGGCGGGGATCGAGGTCGGATCCACCGACCATCACGACCCCGTCGAGCACGTCGAGAAGCCGGACGAGGTCGTCCTCGTCGGCCAGGGGGGGGAGGATCACGGGGATGCCACCCGACGCGGCGATGCCGTCGAAATAGCCGGCCGCGACGAACGACAGCGCGGCATGCTCCTTGCGACTGGGACGGAAGTCGGTGTTGATGCCGATGATGGGCTTCACAGCCATGAGACCGTCGGACACGCGCGGTGCCCCTCCACGTTTTCCGTGGCTCGGCGACGAGGTGGTCGTGCTGACCCCCGCGATGCCCCTGAGGACGACCGTCGGCGTGCGGGGCGATCGGGCCGCACCCGGCGCGAGGGGAGGGCGTGATGGCGGCGGCGGTGTCCGCGTGTCGTCACGGCGTCATCCCTAACGCGTCGACTGCATCCCGAAGGCCTCTCACGGCGGCGGAGCCTCCCAGGCATCCGGGCCGGTCCCCATCCATGGGTGCCGGGCCAGGTCCGTCGTTCGAGCCGTCGTCGTCCTCGCACGCTCCCGGGGGACCGTGCGGATGACGACGGCGGCGAGGGTAGTGCGGGATGCAAGGGTCGCAACGATCACGACGATTTTGTGGTCGTGCCACGGCGCGACCACAACATGCGGTGCTAGCACCCCGGATGCTGTCAGACCGACGGTGACTGTGCTCGCGCTCTTCCGCCCGTCCGCGTCACGCGGCGAGCCAGACGGCATGCGGGAATCCTCGCAGCCATGTCAGCTGCCGCTTCGCGAGGTGCCAGGTCCGCACACGCGTGCGCCGCACGGCTTCCGCCCGATCGATTTCGCCCGCGAGCAGGGCGATCACCTCGGCGTAGCCGGCACCCTGCAGGGCGGTCGGTCCGATTCCTCCGGCGGCGAGCAGGCGCTCGGTCTCCTCGACGAGGCCGCCTGCGAACATGCGCTCGACACGCTGGTCGATCCGCGCGCGCAGCAGCTGCCGCGGCAGATCGACGACCATCAGCCGCCGATCGAACCACGGCTGTGGCGCCGGTGCGAAGTGGCTCGAGAGCGGGCGGCCCGTGACGGCCGCGACCTCGAGCGCCCGCACGATGCGTCGCAGGTCCCCCTCGTGGATGCGAGCCGCCGCCTCCGGGTCGACCGCGGCGAGCCGCCGGTGCAGGGCGGGTGTCCCGTCTCGGGTCGCCTCCGCCTCCAGGGATGCGCGGATGCGGGCGTCGGCTCCCGGCAGCGGCGCCAGTCCGTCGCGGAGGGCCTTCAGATACAGCGGGGTGCCTCCGACGAAGAGGATCCTGCGTCCGCGTCCGCGGCACTCGTCCGCCGCCCGGGCCGCATCGGCCAGCCACCTCGCGACGCTGTACGGCTCCTGCGGTGAGACCATGTCGATGAGGTGGTGCCGCACCGCCGCCCGGTGCGCCGCGCCCGGCTTCGCCGTGCCGACATCGAGCCCGCGGTAGATCGCCATCGAGTCGACGCTCACGATCTCCGCATCGAGTCGTCGGGCGAGGGCGACGCCGAGATCGGTCTTGCCCGAGGCCGTCGGCCCCGACAGGAACCAGCAGTCGGCGTCGAGCGAGGGGGCGATGGACGGGGCCCCGTCCCGTTCGATCACGTCTCCGGTGCCGCCCTGACGGCGTGCTACGATTGTCTCGCCGTCGCGGACCAGCCGGCTCCGCGGAGGGCCCGGGGGAACGGCCTCGGTTCGTGCGGAGGAGTGATCGACGCGTGACGGGTCGTGATCCATCGACGATCGCAGACGGAGAAATCGGCGCCGTGCTGCTCGCGCTCGATCGCGTCATCGCGGCGAGGCGGGGCGAGTCGCCGGACCGATCCTACACGAGCCGCCTCCTCGCGGGCGGCGTCGAGAAGGCCGGCGGGAAGGTGGCCGAGGAGGCCGAGGAATTCGTCCGGGCCGCCGCCGGCGAGGCGGACGAGCGGGTCGTGTCGGAGGCGGCCGACCTCCTCTACCACATGCTCGTCCTGCTGGCCTGCCGCGGACTCTCGCTCCACCCGGTGGTGGCGGAGCTGGCCCGGCGGTTCGGCACGTCGGGGCTCATCGAGAAGGCATCCCGGGCGGCAGCCGGCCGGGTCGAGGGAGGTGACGCGTGAGCGACGCAGGGCATGACGTGGCGGGGGGTTCCGAGCGGCTCCTGCGGATCGGGGTGCCGAGCAAGGGCAGGCTCGCCGACCTCGCGGCGCAGCTCCTCTCCGATGCGGGGCTCACGTTTCGTCGCACGGAACGGACGCTTTTCGCGCGCTGCCGCGACATGCCCGTCGAGGTGACGTTCCTGCGCACCGACGACATTCCGGTGCTCGTCGCGGAAAACGCGATCGACCTGGGGATCACGGGCGCCGATCTGGTCGCCGAGAGCGGTGCGGACGTCGTCGAGCGGCTGGAACTCGGCATCGGCTCCTGCCGCCTCGCGCTGTGCGTGGCCGACGACGCGCCGCTCGCGGATCCTGTCGCCCTGCACGGCAAGCGGGTGGCGACGAGCTTTCCCAGGATCACGCGACGCTGGCTGGGCGATCGCGGCGTCGATGTGCATCTCGTCGAGCTCTCCGGCAGCGTCGAGATCATGATCGCCCTCGGCGTGGCCGACGCAGTGGTCGATCTGGTGGAGACGGGCAGCACGCTCGCCGCGAACCGCCTGCGGGTGCTCGCCGACATCGGACGCTACGAGACGGTGCTCATCCAGAATCGGGACGTGGCCGACACCGAGCTCGTCGATCGGATCGTGCGCCGGCTGCAGGGCATCGTCATCGCGAGAAGCTGGTCGCTGCTCGAATACAACGTGCCCCGGTCGCGGCTCGCGGAGGCGGAGCAGGTCACGCCGGGTTTCGACTCGCCCACCGTCATGCACCTCGAGGATCCGGCATGGTGCGCGGTGCGGGCCATGGTGCGCCGTGCGGAGGCCCACGCGATCATGGAACGACTCGAGGCGATCGGCGCCTCCGCGGTGATCGAGACGACGATCATGAATTGCCGCCTTTGAGATGTATTCCGGGGCGGCGACGGGCCCGCTGGGCGTGCCGGTCATGCCGGTCATGCCGGTCATGCCGGCAGGCTGCCTGCGACGAGTCGGCCCGCGCGCAGCACGGCGACCACGGGGCTCGATGGATCGAGAGCCGCCGCGACGGGGTCCGCGGCACGCCCCGCCGGCCGCACGAAGACGACGTCGGCACGGCGACCGGCCGTCAGCGATCCGACGCCGTCGAATCCGATCGCGCGGGCGCCATGGACCGTGGCCATCGTGAGCGACTCCTCGGGCGAAACGAGGCCTGCATCGACGAGCGTGCAGCATTCGGCTCGCACCGAGAGGTCGGGATTGGACGCCCTGCTGTCGGTGCCGATCGCCATCCGTACGCCCGCGGCCCGGAGGTCCCGAAGCGGCGGCAGCCGTCCGGCCAGTGCGAGCGTCGTGCGCGGACAGATTACGAGCGTGAGTCGCGCGCGATGCCGCACGAGGCGTGACCACGCGGCGCGATCGCCGTCGAGCCAGGTGCCATGGATGACCAGCCCGCGCGGCCCGCGGGCGAGGAGTGAGATCCAGTCCGCGGCGGACAGCAGTCGCGGGGCCGCGGCCGGCCACGCTCCCAGTTGGTCGAGGAGATCGCGGAAGGGGCCGGCTCCCGCGGCGATCAGTTCGGCCTCGGCACGGCTTTCGGCCACGTGCATCGCAATGGGCAGGCGACGCGCGGCCGAGAGTTCGACCAGGTGGGCGCCGAGGGATCCCGATACGGAGTAGGGCGCGTGCGGTGACACCCCGGCGGCGAGCCCGCGCTCCTCGAGGTGGTCGAGATCGCGATGCACCGCGGCGATCGCGGCGGCTGTCGGCGCGGCGAGCCCGAGCGACTCGCGGAACACGCGCACGCGGGGCCGCCCGGCCGCGAGCGCGTCGACCACGGCGGGGGCGAGTGTGGTGGCGATCTCCCCGACCGACGTGACACCCTCCGCGATCGACTCCGCGAGGCCGGCGGCGACGGCCCGGGCCACACCCGCAGCCCCGTCCGCGCCCGTGGGCCGGGCCCGGCGAAGGGCCACGATCCGGCGGATCCACCCGGCCAGGCCACCGGTGGTGTCCAACGGCCGGCGGAGGTCGGAGAACTCGAGATGCGTGTGGGCATTGACGAATCCGGGCAGGGCGACGGCGTCGCCCAGATCGATGCAGGGCACGCGGGGTCGCCCGCATCCCACCGCGATGATCCGACCGCGGGCGACCTCGATCCAGCCGTTCCGCACGGGCGGTCCACTCACCGTCAGCACCGCGGCACATCGCACGACGAGCGATCGCCCGGGACGCCTGCCGCCGGGGGGCGTCACGGTGTGGCGACCGGCAGCACGACGGAACGGACCGCCGCCCGATCACGATCCACGGTCGCCGGCCGCGGCGTGGGATCGTCGAGCAGCTCATAGAACACGTTGCGCCGTCGGGGCACGAACCCGAGCTCCGCGATGGCCGACGTCATCTGGTCGAGCGTCAGGTGGTGCACCGTGCCGGCCGCGCTGACGACGTTCTCCTCGATCATCAGGCTCCCCATGTCGTTCGCTCCGAAGAGCAGGGCCAGCTGGCCGATGTCGCGGCCCTGGGTGACCCAGCTCGACTGAATGTTGGGGACGTTGTCGAGGTAGAGCCGTGCCACGGCCTGAGTCTTCAGGTACGCGAAGGGGCCGGCAGGCGTCACGTCCGCCATCTGCGTGTGTTCCGGCTGGAACGTCCAGCAGATGAAGGCGGTAAAGCCGCCGGTCTCATCCTGCAACTGCCGGACCCGCTCGAGGTGCTCCACGCGTTCCGCCAGTGTCTCGATGTGTCCGAACATCATCGTCGCGGTGCTGCGGCCCCCGAGCAGGTGCCATTGCCGGTGCACCTCGAGCCAATCGTCCGTCATCACCTTGCCACGCGTCATCGCACCGCGGACCCGGTCGACCAGGATCTCGCCGCCCCCGCCGGGGAGCGAGCCGAGTCCGGCCCGCGCGAGCCGTTCGAGCACCTCCCGCAGCGGCCGCCGCGACACCTTGGTGAAGTGGTGGATTTCCGGCGGCGAGAAGCCGTGGATGTTCACCTCGGGAAAGTGCGACTTGATGTCGCGGAGGAGCTCCTCGTACCACTCGAGCGGCAGCGTGGGATGAAGCCCGCCCTGCATGAGAATCTGGTCGCCACCGAGCGCCACTGTCTCCTCGATCTTCGCGAGGAGCACGTCGCGGTCGAGGACGTAGCCCTCGGCATGCTTCGGCGGCCGGTAGAAGGCGCAGAAGTCACACACGGCCGTGCAGACGTTCGTGTAGTTGATGTTCCGGTCGATGTTGTACGTCCGGTAGGACTCGGGATGCAGCCGCCTCGTGACGGCGTCGGCGGCCCGACCGATCGACGCGAGGTCGTGCGATGCGAGCAGCTGCACGGCACCCTCTGGATCGAGCCGACCTCCGTCGAGCACGTGGTCGAGAATCGCCGCATGGACGTCGGACATGCTGGTTCCCGGTGCTTCAGACGGTGTGCCGGTCTGCGGTCGTGCCGACGGATCGTACCGTCACGGTCTCGCGGGACGGAACGAGGCCCAGACGCTCGGCGTGCGCCCGGAAGCGGGAGAGGCCCGACCGCTCCCGCTCTCCGAGGTGGAAGTGCAGATTGTCCCTCAGGTAGGCCAGACACTGGGGGACCGTCAGCCCGTGCCCGGCCGCCTCCGCCGCGGCGATCGCGGCGAGATTGGCAACGCCCGTGTCCCGCGCCGATTCGAGCGATGCCACGAGTCCCGTCGCATCCACGCCCTCGCGGGCTGCCCAGACGGCGAAGACGAAGGGGAGCCCGGTCCACTTCAGCCATTCGTCGCCGAGGTCCCACACGACCTGAACCGACCCGCCGCCCACTGATCCCGGGCCCGGTCCCAGCGCCCGATCCCCGATGAGCAGCACCGCATCGGCGTTCGTGTCGCACAGGTTCGCCCCGATCGGGAGCACCGACACGGCGGGATGAACGTGATACCGCTCCGCGAGCAGGATGCGCGACAGGGCGGCGCTCGTCCGCGAGCCTTCATCGACCGCGAGAGTCGTGACGGCCGACGGTGCGACCCGGAAGAACAGCTTGACGCTCATCACGGGCCCCAGGCACCCGATGCACGCATTCGAGACGATCGTGTGACCCGGGGATCGAAACAGTTCAACGGTGGGTATCAGGGCGACGTCGAGCGATCCGTCCGCGAGTCGATCCGCGAGTCGGCTCGGCAGGTCGTAGCACAGATCAAGATCGTGGTCGCTCAGTCCGTGAACGAGCGGCCGCGTGTTGAGATACTGAACCGCGCCGACCCTCGGCACGGGCCTGCCTCGGGGCTGAAGCCCGGGCGAAACACGCGCCTCGGACGGGCGGAGAATCGGGCGGCCGACGATGCGTGGTCGGATCATCTCCGAATCCCTGGGCGGAACCACCTGCCGCGACCGATACCCTCGAATCCACTCCGCCCGAGGGCGGCCGCGTCATGATCCTCACGACGCACTTCTGAAACAACCGCACTCCACGCCCGTCCCTAACCGCTGCGTCCGCCGCCTCGAGCGGCGTGGCGATGCCGGCCGCGATCCCCTTGGTCCGGGGGGGCGGACTACGGCTCCAGACGGCGAAACGCATGCAGACCCAGCCGGAGTGGCACCAGTGTCGCCACGATCCCGAGCGCCACGATGACGACGTAACTGGCCACGAGGCCCTGTGGACCGCCCGCCCACGAGAGGAATCCCCGGGTCGCCAGCCGGGGCACGCCCAGGGCCGCCGTCAGCGACGAGATCTGCACGGGAATCGCGGCGACGAGCACCGTCGTCAGGATGAAGAGCGAGCTCACGACGAGGTTGAGCGTGCCGCCAAACCCCGACGAGATCTTCGCCGCCGAAGGCTCGTGCAGTTCGGGCATCCTCGCGCCGAAACCCACGGCGATTCCCGAGAGCCCCATGCACAGCATCAGGCAGCACACCTCATGCTGCGCGACGAGGTGCCACGGGAGCCCGAGCATCGCGTCACTCAACAGCACCAGCCCGACGCAGGGCACGACACCCCCCACGAACGAGAAGAGGAACTTCGACCACACGATCTGGTCGCGGCCGACCGGCAGCAGGCCGAGAATCCAGAATCGCCGCCCCTCCAGGCTGATCATCGGGTAGACGAAGCGGGTCGTGAAGGTCGACAGGATGAGACCGACGACCGCGAGGTTGAGGTAGCCGATGACCGAGGCGTACGCGGTGTGGTAGTTGAACGACCGGAGGTTGAAGAAGTAAAGCCCGAGGAGCCCGAAGAAGATCACGAACTGCGACCACTGCGAGAGGTCCCGGCGGAAGATCCGCAGGTCCTTGAGGAGCAGCAGTCGCAGCGGCCTCCCGGCCGCTGAGCCCGATCCGGAGAGCATCCGATCGACCCAGCCGAGCGGGCGACGCCGACGCGTCGGCGCCTCGGCGATCACGTGGCTGTAGCCGGTCCGGTAGACGTGCTTCGCAATCCAGGCCGCCAGGAGCTGGAGGACCATCGCGTTGGAGACGAGCAGCGCGAGGAACGACAGCGACTCGAGCAGCGAGCCGCCGGGGTCGTGGCCGGCGCGGGCCGCCTCCAGGAGACCGCTCGAGAGCCACCAGCTCGGCAGCAGCTTGTGCTCGGTGATCGAGAGCCGTGACAGCGTCTGCTGGAACCATGTCGTGGATGGCGCCTCGACGCGGCCTTGTCCCGCCATCCACCACCCGATCGCCACGAGCACCAGGCATCCCGCCACGAGGGCCAGGGCCGGCGCGTGGGCCCGCACCTTCGGCATCCAGAGCACGAGCACGAGGCAGAGGATGGCCCCGACGGTCGCCGGGATGACCGCGAACGACACCATGAACGGCAGGATGACGACGTAGTAGGGCCAGTTCGCCCCGCGCATCACGCCGTAGGCCACCAGCATGGGGCTGCCGAGCAGCACGAATCCCCAGCAGGAGAACCAGAGCGCCGTCTGGAAGGCATGGGCGACGATGGCCTCGGCCCGCACCGGCAGCGTGAGGAGCAGGCGCGCCTCCGTGGAGCAGTACAGGCCGCTGAAGAGGAGGATGCCGGCCGAAAAGAGCAGCATCAGCATGAGCGACGAGAAGAACGCGTTGAAGAGCAGCGGGATCACCTCGGCATGGAGCGCGTCGAGAAAGTGGAAGGCCTCGAGAAAGAGGCCGAAGACGGCTCCCCAGAACATCGCACTGAGAAACACGACGAGCGAGAGCCGCAGCCGCGCGGTCGCCAGCATGGTCCGCAGCGTCGCCCAGGCGATCTGGGCTCGGAGGCGGAAGAACAGCCGTGCCTCGGCATCGATTGAGAGCGGCCGGACGGTGTCGGCCGTCGCACCGTGGATCCTCGCGGTGCTCATCGGACGTCCCGGGATTCGGCGCGCGTCGCCACGTCGTCGGTCGCCGGCTCCGTGATCCGCAGGTAGAGCTGCTCGAGGCTCGTGGTCTCGAGGGCCATCTGCTCCCGCAGCTCCGGCACGGTGCCCAAAAACCTGAGTCGTCCCCGCACCATGATCCCCAGGCGGTCCGCCATCTCCTCGGCCATGGCGAGGGTGTGGGTCGACATGAAGACGGTCATCCCCTCGCTCGTGCGGGCCCGCAACAGATCCTTCACGATCCGCACGCTCCGCGGGTCGAGCCCCACCATCGGTTCGTCGAGGACGAGCACGTCGGGGTCGTGCAGCAACGACGCGGCGAAGACGAGCCGCTGCTTCATCCCGAGTGAGTAGCTCTCGGCGAGGTCGTCCGCGAAGTCCGCGAGCTCGAAGTTCTCGATCTCGCGCTCGATGCGCCCGGCGGCGAGGTGGCGCGGCATCCCGAACATGTCGGCGATGAACCAGAGGAACTCGAGCCCCGTGAGCTTGTCGTAGAGGCACGGCTCGTCCGGGACGTAGCCGACGTGGAGATGCGCCAGCCGGGGGTCGCGGGTCATGTCGTAGCCACAGACCCGCACCGCCCCCCGCGACGGCTGCAGCAGACCGACGAGCATCTTGATGGTCGTGGTCTTGCCGGCACCGTTTGGGCCGAGGAGTGCGAAGAGTTCGCCGCGCGGGATCGCCAGCGTGAGGTCGGAGACGGCCACCTTGCGGCCGTAGGAACGCGTGGCGTGGTCGAACTCGATCATGGCGCCTCGGGCTGGCGGGGCTCGGGCGTCGGGGGGATGGGGGCCGGAAGGGGCGCCGGAACGGGTGCGAGCACGCCTCCGTCCCGCAGCATCCACTCCGTCGCCTCCGTGGTGCGGCGGACGAACGCGAGTTTCGCGCCGAGGATCGAGGCTTCCTGCTTGAGCACCCGTCCGTCCTTGTCGACCCAGAGGCGACACCGGGGCTCACCTCCCGAGGTCGAGGAGTCGCGGTAGGTGACGACATCGACCCGCATCAGACGGTTGTCCCAGTAGAGAATGTCTTCGCCTCCGACCTCGGCCAGGAGGATCTCCAGCGGGGCGTGGGCCGCACGGAGCGGGTTGTAGATCGGCACGGTCCAGCGCCTCCCCTCGTACAGCCCGGGCAGCATCGCCTGGGGTGTGAACTCATCCCCCATCGTGATCTGGCCCGGCAGATCGCGGCTCACGTCGTAGGTGAGCGTGCCCGCGCGCACCCGCATCTCGAGGGCCCCCTGCTGGAAGGAGCCGTCGAGTGTGATCGTCTCGAAGGCCGCCGGTACCGAGACGACCGATGAAAACCGCCGCAGCTGGCCGTCCCGGTCGATCTCCATGCGGCCACGTGTCTCGATTTCGGTCGCCATCTCCCTGGGCACGCTCACGGGCATCAGCGTGGCCACCCAGCCCGGGATCAGTTCGCCGAACGGCATGCGGTCGAACCGCAGGAGCGAGGTGACGAGCAGGCCTCCATCACTGCCCCGCTCCAGTTCGGTCAACGCCCAGCCGACGGGGCGCTCGTTCCACTCCACCGTCCACGCGACCGGAACGAGGCTTTCGTTCGACGCATAGAGGGCCTGGTATCCCGGCGGCGTGCCCGGCCGCAGGGACGGAACGATCTTCGTGACCACGAGCCAGCCGCTCGTGATTCCCCAGAACAGGATGATCAGCGGGGTGCACCAGGGTCTCAGCAGCATGGTCGCCCACCAGTGGACCCGTTGGAGGGATGCGTTCGGAGGCGACCGCGACCCGGCCCAACGCGCTGGAATGTACCGCAAATCACCCCTGCGAGGAATCGCGACCGCGACGCCAACCCCCGAGATTGCCTCGGTTGCCGGATCTGCCGCGCTCATCGAATTCTTGTTTGCCGCTCTGGCTGGCCGCGCGTACACTCCGCTCGCGGTGGATGCGCGGCGTCGGTCTTCGCGTCGCCGCCGTGAGGGGAGGGTCCCATGGTCAACAACGTCTTCTTCAGCCAGTCGTGTCCGGTGTGTGGACGCTCGCTGCGAATCGTCGTGACGCTCCTCGGCCATCGCGTGTACTGCCAGCACTGCGGCGGGGGCTTCATCGCCATGGATGATTCCCTGCGGTCGAAGAGTCCGCCCGGCGAGCGATCCCGGCGTCCGGCCGATGCGGTCGAGGCCCTAATCGAACGGGCCGATTGGACGCTCAGGCACGCGGGCGTGGAATCGCCCGACTGCGGATACGAGACGACCGCCACGGATTGACCGTGCCGGGCTCGGTCCGGTCACGTGTCGATCCGGGGCGTCAGTCCGGGGCTTCCGTCGGCCATCCCGCAAGCCGTCCGAGAAACCGCCAGTACTCCGGGAAGGTCTTTCCCACGCAGCGCGGATTCTCGATCCGCACGCCCGGGATCACGAGGCCCGCCAGCGCCATGCTCATGGCCATGCGGTGGTCGTCGTACGTGGCGATCGTCGCGGCATGGAGCGGCCGCGGTTCGATCCGGAGTCCGTCCGCCGTCTCGGTCGCCGCCGCTCCGAGCCGGCCCAGCTCGCGCACGAGGTCGCCGATGCGGTCGGTCTCCTTGTCCCGGATGTGCGCCACGTTGCGGATGACGGTCGGGCCGGAGGCGAACAGGGCGACGGCGGCGAGGGTCGGCACCGTGTCGCTGATGGCGTTCATGTCGATGTCGATACCCCGGGCGGCGCGACCGGAGACGGTGATGCGGTCCTCGCCGGCGTCGCGGTCCCAGAGCACGCGACAGCCCATCCGCTCGAGGGCGTCGGCGAACGCGACGTCTCCCTGAAGGCTCGTGCGACCGAGGCCCTCGACCGTGACACGACCTCCCGTGATCGCAGCGGCAGCGAGAAAGTAGCTGGCCGCCGACGCATCGGGTTCGATCGCGTAGCGTGTCGCGACGTATCCGCCCGTCGGGATCTGCCAGGTGCCGCCGTCGTCGCCGCCGGCCGGGGGCGGACCGCACGTGGCACCGAACGCCTCCATCACGCGTCCGGTCATGGTGAGATACGGCAGGGACACGACACGGCCCGGCGCCAGCGTCAGCCGCAGTCCGAGCGGCGTGCACGGCGCGACGAGGGCCAGTCCGCTGGCGAACTGGCTGGAGGTTCCGCCGCGCACCGTCGTCGTGCCCCCTCGCAATCCGGACGATGCGATCACGACCGGAGGACAGCCGCCGGGGCTCTCCGCCTTGGCATCCACGCCGAGTTCCTCGAGTGGCTCGACGAGATCGCCGATCGGGCGCTGCCGCATCCGCGCCGTTCCATCGAGGCGATACCGCCCATGCCCGAGGGCACACACGGCGGAGAGGAACCGCATCGTCGTACCGCTGGCGGCGCAGTCGATCGTCGCCGCGGGAGCGGGAATCGAGCCTCCCGTTCCCACGACGCGGATGTGGCCGCTCCGCCAGTCAGCCTCCACCCCGATCCCGAGGCTGGTGAGGCCGGCCACCATCACGCGGGTGTCTTCGCTGTCGAGTGCGCCCTTCAGTTCGCTCGCCCCACGGGCGAGTGCCGCGCAGACGAGGGCTCGGTTCGTCAGGCTCTTGGAGCCGGGCGGCCGCACCGTGCCCTCGATCGGCCTGGTGCTCGAAGGGATGTCACGGGCGGCGGGCATGCGGAGGGTCCGACGGTCTGCGATCGAGCACGGTATCTTGGGGCAAATCCTCGGCGTTGACCATCCTCGTGGGGACATCGGTCGGCCCACGCAGGCGCCCCGCCCCGACATCCCTCCGCTCCCGGCATCGAGATGACCGATCGACAGGCCGCCGAACGCATCGCGGATACCGCCGAGCGATCCTACGACTTCGTGTGTCCTCCGCGCATCCTCTTCGGCCCGGGGCGGGTGGCGGAGGCGGGCGCCGTCGCGGGCAGCCTCGGCCGGTCATGCTGGCTCGTCGCCGGCGGCCACGCGGCCGTCGCCAGTGGCGGTCGGGCGGCGGTCGAGGCCGCGATGGCCGGCGCAGGGCTCGAGGTGCGTGTCGTCGCGCTGACCTCGGGCGAGCCGACGGTCGCGCAGGTGGCGGAAGCCTTCGCGGGCCTGCCCCGTGCCGGCAGGCAGGATGCGGTGATCGTCGCGGTCGGTGGCGGCTCGACGATCGACTTCGCCAAGGCGCTCGCCGCCGTCGCCGCGGACGCGGCGGACGACGAGCCTCCGGAACAGGCGGTCCTCGACCGGCTCGAGGGGGTGGGCCGCGGGCGTGCGCTCTCGCGCACGCCCCTGCCGGTGGTGGCGATCCCGACGACGGCTGGAACCGGTGCCGAGGCCACCCGCAATGCCGTGCTGTCGTGCCCGATGCGGCGCTTCAAGAAGAGCATGCGCAGTCCCCTCATGGTGCCACGGGCGGCCATCGTCGACCCGGCGCTCTCCAGCACGTGCTCGCGCAGCACCACCGCGTCGTCCGGTCTCGATGCCGTGACGCAGCTCGTCGAATCCTTCATCTGCCGCGTGCGACGGCCGCTCCCCCGCGCGCTCGTCATGGAGGCGCTCCCGCGTGCGCTGCGGGCCCTGCCGCGCGTGCTCGCGGAGCCCTCGGATGCCGCGGCACGAGCCGATCTCGCCCATGCGGCGCTCGTGTCGGGGATGGCGCTCACGAACTCCGGCCTCGGCATGGCGCATGGCGTCGCCGCCGCGCTCGGCGTGGAGTGCGGGGTGGCCCACGGGGCGGCATGTGCGCTCATGCTTCCGGTGGCGCTGCGGGTGAACGAGCCCGCGGTGCGGGCCGATCTGGCGAGCCTCGAGCGGGTGATCGACCCGGCAGCCGCAGCGCACGATGCGGCGGCTGCCACGTCGTTCATCGCCCGGATCGAGGGCCTGTGCGACGCGGCGGAGACGCCGCGGCGACTGCGGGACGTGGGCCTCGCCCGTGACCGACTGCCGTGGCTCGCCGAAAACTCCGGCGGTGCCAGCATGCGGGGGAATCCTGTCCCGCTCGATCCAGCAGCGCTGCTCCCGATCCTCGAGGCGGCCTACTGAGCGCCCGCGCGTCGCTTCAGAAAAACCGAATCGGCTCGAGGATCATTCGGCATCGAGGATGACCGGATCCTTGACGAGCGGCTCGAGCAGCCGTCCGTCTGGCTCTCCACCCGCAGCCGCGCGACGCCACTCCCGGGAGGCGTCGGCCGGCGAGGGCCGGTCCTTCGCGAGGTGCGACGCTCCGAGGTAGAGGTGGTTCGCGGCGCGACCGTCACGGCCGAGCCATTGTTCGACGATCGCGCGGTCGATCTCGGGGGGCAGTTCGTCGAGATTCTTTCGCTGTTGCTTCCCACTGTCACGGTACACGATGCGATCACCGTCGATCTCGATGATCACGATGATTCGGTCCTCCAGCTCGAACTCCGTGTTCTCGGAATCCCGATACGCCCGTGTTCGCAGATCGGCAAAGCCCTTGGCATACCCGAGAAACCTCTTCCAACGGGCCAGTCGATCACCGACCGCGTCGTCGTCCCCCGGCGTCACGGCATCGAGTTCCGATTCCGCGGCGGTGAAGTCACCGCCGCGGATCGCCGCGTAGGCGGCACGCAGGGCCTTCTCGATATCCGCCGGCTTCGACGGCACGACCGCCGGGGATGGCGTCGTGGGCTCCGGGACGGGCGTCTCCGTGGGTGGAGGACTCGTGGTCTGCCGCATCGGCGGCTCGGCCTGCGTCGCCGAGGGGCGTGGCGTCGCAGGCCGTTCCATCGCGTCAGGACGAGCCGTCGCTGCGGGAGACGGGGCAGCGTCGTCCTGCCCCAGAAGCTCGCCGAGAGCGCCGGAGCTGTCGGCAGGTTCGTCCTCCGCAGCACCAGCCCCTTTGCCCCGCCGCTTCCCGGGCGCGGTCGGAGTCACAGCGGGTTCGGCCACGGCAAGGTCCGTCGGTTGTGGCTGGGCGGCTTCCGCGTCCCGCTTCGCTTGTTCTGCCAGCCGCTTCAGTGCGTCCTGCTGCTGCTGCCAGAGAAAGTAGTAGCCGAGTCCACCCGCGGCCGCGAGGAGCAGCATGAAGACGGCGAGCAGTCCGCCGATGTCGGAGGACCGCCGCACGGTCACCGGCCGCCGCGATCGCACGACGACGCCACCTCCACCGACGGGCGCCGCGCCGAACTGGTCGGCCGCGATCGGCTCTTCCGTCGGAAGCGGCACTTCCTCGGGTGGCACGGCCGCCCGCTGTCCGGGCGGCGGTGGTGCGGTGGGCTTCCAGCCGCCTGCAGGAGGTGGCGGAGCCTGGGGCCGCCAGGCCTCCTCTGGAACGCTGGGAGCGGGCGGAGCGCTGGGGGCGGGGCGGGCTCCCGGAACGGGCGGTGGGCCCGCGAATCGGGGTCGCTTTCCAGGATCGGCGTTCCCAGGTT
>Ga0169931_10005577_pt1 | contig 19135 bp, 26 predicted proteins | sample Kivu_15m_20L_FD_129675 | JGI IMG/M metagenome (GOLD analysis project Ga0169931, IMG submission 129675) | Freshwater microbial communities from Lake Kivu, Western Province, Rwanda to study Microbial Dark Matter (Phase II) - Kivu_15m_20L... | ecosystem: Environmental > Aquatic > Freshwater > Lake... | reverse complement strand
TATTCTAAGATATGATGAAGATTTTGTCGGAGATTTACTTGATATGTATTCTCGAGCACAGCATAGCAGTAAGTCAAAAGGAGAAGCAGTTGAACCTATCCCTGAATTGGAAGACATCCGTAGGCTCGCAGGGATCTAAAACGGTAAAACTGCTCAGTTTTTCGCAAAAAAACTCTTGCGAAACTAAATAAAAACGCATAGCATAACAACTATGCGTTTTTTGTTTTACAGGTGTAAAACAAATAAAGGCAAATTTAGGCATATTAAAAGGAGAACTATTATGGCCACATTAGCAGAAATCCGTGCAAAACTACAGGCACAAGAAACACGTTCAAATGGCGATCGACCAATCGGTGATAACGCAATCTATCCGTTCTGGAACCTAGAGCAAAATAAAGAAAGTACTGTACGTTTCCTACCTGACGGTAATGGGGACAACACATTCTTTTGGGTAGAACGATTAATGATTAAGCTTCCATTTGCAGGGATCAAAGGAGAGACAGATAGTAAGCCGGTCCAAGTGCAAGTCCCCTGCATGGAAATGTATGGTGAAAGCTGTCCGGTGCTGAACGAAGTCCGTGGATGGTTCAAGGATAAAGATCTCGAAGATATGGGTCGTAAATACTGGAAGAAACGCTCATACATTTTCCAGGGATTTGTCGTTGAAGACGGACTAAAAGAAGAAGGCCCTCCAGAAAACCCTATCCGCAGACTTATCATCGGTCCTCAGATCTTTCAACTAATTAAGTCTGCTCTAGTAGATCCAGAACTAGAGGAGCTGCCCACAGACTTTGTTAGGGGCGTTGATTTCAAGCTAGTTAAAACCAGCAAAGGCGGTTATGCGGACTATTCTACTTCTAAATGGAGTCGACGCGAGCGTCCTCTATCAGAAAAAGAATTAGATGCGGTCAAAGCTCACGGGCTATTTAATCTCACAGATTTCTTGCCAAAGAAACCCACCGATGTAGAGATTAAAGTCATCCAAGAAATGTTCCGTGCCAGCGTAGATGGGGAGCCGTTTGATAAAGATGCCTGGGGTCAATATTTCCGACCGGCAGGTATGAGTGCTGCTACCGGTGATCCGAATAAAGCAACTACAGCCGCCGACGATAATGTTGATCCTGACGAAGCGCCTGCCAAGCCATCCCAATCAGTGCAGTCTGCATCTAAGGCCGAAACTACATCTAACAGCAAGGCAGAAGATATACTTGCTATGATCCGTAGTCGCCAAAAGCAGTAATCAGAATATAAGGGGAGCATAGTCTCCCCCTATATTTATTATAATAAATCAAAGGAGAAAACATGGCCACTAAGGCATTCGATCTTAGTAAGTTTCGAAAAACTCTAACCAAATCCATTGAAGGACTCGGTGTTGGATTTAACGACCCCACAGACTGGGTAAGCACAGGCAACTATGCTTTAAATTATTTAATTAGCAGCGATTTTCATAAAGGTGTTCCTCTAGGCAAAGTTACTGTGTTTGCCGGAGAAAGCGGCGCCGGAAAAAGTTTTATTTGCTCTGGAAATCTAATCCGTAACGCCCAGGCTCAGGGCATCTATGTTGTCTTAGTTGACAGCGAAAATGCTCTGGATCAGAAATGGTTAGAAGCATTAGGCGTAGATACATCAGAAGATAAACTGTTAAAATTAAACATGGCCATGATCGACGATGTAGCCAAAACAGTCAACGAGTTTATGAAAGAATACAAGGCCATGGAAGAACGTCCAAAGGTCTTGTTCGTCATAGATAGCCTTGGCATGTTATTAACACCCACTGATGTTAACCAATTCGAAGCAGGAGATCTAAAAGGTGATATGGGTAGAAAGCCAAAGGCACTTACGGCTTTGGTGCGCAACTGTGTTAATATGTTTGGTAGTTACAATGTCGGCTTGGTGGCTACAAATCACACATACGCTAGTCAAGACATGTTCGATCCTGACGACAAGATCTCGGGAGGACAAGGTTTCATTTACGCAAGTTCTATCGTGGTTGCGATGAAAAAATTGAAACTTAAAGAAGATGAGGACGGCAACAAGATCTCAGAAGTCAAAGGTATCCGTGCTGCCTGTAAGATCATGAAGACTCGATACGCTAAACCATTTGAATCAGTACAGATCAAGATTCCCTATGCGACAGGAATGAATCCCTATAGCGGCCTTGTTGACTTATTTGAATCTAAAGGACTATTACAAAAAGATGGCAATAGACTTAAATATGCTGGCACAGAAGAATTGAAATTCTATCGAAAAGAATGGGAACGTAACGAATCCGGTTGCCTCGATACCGTGATGTTAAATTATCGTGGTGGTTTGGTAAATAATTCTAATATCGATTCTGATTTTGACGTAGAACAAGAGAGAGAGAGAGCTTAAATTATGATGAATGAATATAACATCGTGGATATCTGGACCGGCCTTAAAGAATTTGTAGACAAGAAGGCTCTAGAAACCGCAGCTTCTAAGTACATCGACATATTAGCCGACAACGGTGTACAAGATCATGTATTTAAGGCGGCGTTAGGCAGCGACGAAGATCTAGACACAGCCATAGAATATTATCTCGATGATTGGTCCGAAGAAGATGCAGAAGAAGACTATAGTAGCACCGAGTGGGATGAAGAGAATTAAGTGGGCTGGTATACAGAAATATCTAAGAACATAGGAAATATTCCCGATGCTGTTGATTTTTTCGAGGCTGAATATATTGAAGCACGTAGAGAAGTTAGATTAATCGGTAATCTCGAAAAAGCATCATCGTCTATGCCGGGCATAGTCGAACAGAGATTTAGCCAGTTACAGGAAATCGAAGCGATCTTAGAATATCTTAACATCGAGCTACGACGCTTAAAAAGCAGTTTTTTTCGCAAATATTTAGAGAACTATCAGCGAGCGCTGAGCAGTCGAGACTGCGAAAAATTTGTAGAAGGTGAAGCCGATGTCGTCGACATGGAGAAGATCATCAACGAATTCGCACTGCTAAGGAATAAATGGCTGGGCATAACCAAAGCCCTAGATCAGAAACAGTGGCAGATAACCAATATTATTAAGCTTCGTGTAGCAGGCATGGAAGACGCCACGCTATGAACGTCCTAGTCACTGGCGGTTTAGGTCTGATCGGACACAATATCGTCAAGAAACTTATAGATCGGAATCATCAAGTAGTGATCTACGATAACTGTACTAACTACGGAATCATACCGCAAGATGAGATAGATTATCTGATCAAAGAGCGGAAAAAATCTGTGGTAGACGCAGAAATCATTGAAATGGATATACTGCAGGCCGGCATGTTCGATTGCATACTGCCCAAATATCAGATAGACGCGATCATACACCTAGCCAGCTTTCCTAGACAGAAAGTAGTCAATGCTAACCCGGTTTGGGGCAGCTCCGTGATGAGCGGTGGTCTGTTGATTCTACTAGAAGCCGCAGTCAAATACGGTGTAAAGAGGTTTACCTATGCCAGTTCCAGCATGGTCTATGGTGACTTCAAAGATTATGTCACAGAAGACGCAGAATGTCGTCCGCAAGGTCAATACGGTATCCTTAAGCTGGCAGGAGAATGGCTGATCCGAGATTATACTCGTAAACACGGCATCGAACACACCATCCTGAGGCCCAGCGCTGTGTATGGGCCTCTGGACGTAGAAGATCGCGTGATATCAAAGTTCCTGCTTACAGCCATGCGGGGAGAAACACTGAAAGTCAATGGCGCCAACGAAACACTAGATTTCACCTATGTAGATGACGCTGCCGAAGGATTCGTAGCAGCCATGGTCTCAGACAAAGCCGTGAATGCGACCTACAACATAACCAAGAGCCATAGCACTACCTTGCTGGCTGCTGCCGAAATGGCGGTAAGACTAGCCGGTCGCGGCAGCATAGAAGTACGAGACAAAGACGCAGATTTCCCCAGCAGGGGGGCGCTGTGTATCGATAGAGCCCGCAGAGATTTTGCGTTCGATCCTAAAGTAGACATCGAGGAAGGGTTCCAGATCTATCATACGTGGTTGGTAAATTCTGAATACTGGAAGAAACGACTTTCGCTCTAGCGCATTAACTGTGTAGATAAATACTGAATGAAAGTGTTTATCGGATACGACCCAAGAGAAGACGTCGCATATCAAGTCTGTCATAGTTCTATACTAACACATAGGCCAGGCGCAGATGTCGTTCCCTTGGTGCAAAAAGATCTCAGAAGCGTGGGCCTATATTGGCGAGACGTTGATCCTCTAAGTTCTACAGAATTCACCTTTACTAGATTCCTAGTACCAGCGATAATGAACTATCAAGGTTGGGCGGTGTTCTGCGACTGCGATTTCCTTTGGACCGCGGATATCTCAGAATTGTTCGATCTCGCTGACGATCGATATGCAGCCATGGTGGTCAAGCATAATTACACGCCACAGGAAGGTGTCAAGATGGACGGCTGCCGCCAGGTACCCTATCCCAGGAAAAACTGGAGTTCGATGATACTGTGGAACTGCGGCCATCCTGCTAACAGATATATAACGCCTGAGATTGTCAATACCGAAACTGGACAGTTCCTACACAGATTTTCTTGGATACGGGATGATCATCTCGGCGAAGTGGGCAAGGAGTGGAACTGGTTGGTCAACTGGTATCACGAGCCCGAAGATGGCGAACCTAAAGCCATACATTACACAGAAGGCGGTCCTTGGTTTGACAATTATCGAGACTGCGAATATGCAGATGTATGGAATGAATATAATGCCCAAAGGAATCTAGATGGGCACTAGTCTTCGAGGAGGAAAACCTGAAATCGCTGTATGGTTTAAAGAAAATGAATTAATAATCGATAATGTGATCGATATAGGAGCAGGATCCGGCACATATGTCAAGTTGATAAAGCACGAGTTTGATCTTTGTAAAAATACCTCGTGGACTGCTATAGAAGCCTGGGATCCTTACATATCGCAGTTTAAACTAAACGATCTATACGACCAAGTTATTAATTCTGATGCTAGAACTCTAGATTGGAACATTCTAGGAAAATTTTCTGTAGCGATCGCCGGCGACATATTAGAACATATGACCAAAATCGAGGCTACGAAATTAGTAGATCAAATATTAGATAATTGCAGAATTTTGATAATAAGCATACCAATCGTCTATATGCCTCAAGATGAGATAAATGGAAATCCTTTCGAAGTACATGTTAAACCTGATTGGTCGCATGATGAAGTAATGGGTACTTGGAAAGATAAAATAATAAAGTTTTATCGCAAAAGTCCTAAGAGTAAAATAGGCGTCTACTGGTTGTCAAATGATTAATGTAGCCTGTGTTTTACGTCAAGGGGGTAAAGTAGGTTACGATTCTAGCTGGGTAGAAAAGTTAAAAAACTCTGTTGATAGAAATTTAAACCTATCTTATAGATTTATCTGTTTAAGCGACTGCGATGTCCCCTGCCATAGAATTCCGTTGATATCGACTGGTCGTGGATACTGGAGTAAAATCGAACTTTTTCGTCCTAATCTTTTTGACGGTCCGGTATTATACATCGATTTAGATAATGTTGTCTGCGGGCAGTTAGATGAAATAATCGAAAAAATAAAAAACGAAAAATTTGTTATGCTAAAAGAGCACGACACTGACATAATTTCTAGTTCGATAATGTGGTGGAATGGTGATTATTCTAACTTATGGAATGAATGGTTAAAAAATTCTCCTAAGTATTGGAAAACTATTTACAGTAGCATACCCAAATTAGGCGATCAGGCGTTCATCGAAGATAGAGTAAAATTTTCTGTCTTGCAAGAATTAATCCCTGAAACATGGATTGATTGGGCAAATAAACGACAATCTAATCAAAATGCAAAAATATTAATTTTTAGAAAACCGGGACAAAAACCAAGTACAATGATAGATCACCCATTAGTTAAAGAGCACTGGAAATGAACATACCTAAAAATCTTTTTCATATATGGGTCGGCCCTAATCCATCTCCTCTTAGATGGATGAATACTTGGGCGGATAAGCACCCAGATTGGAATTATAAAATCTTTTCTGATAATGATCTAAAAAATAAAGTTTTTCATAATCAACATTTAATCGATGAATATTATAAAAGAGGTAAATTTAACGGCGTAGCTGATTTAGTTAGATACGAATTACTCTATGAATTTGGTGGATTTATCCCCCCTGCAGATGCGATATGTTTAGAAAATACTGACGAGCTTTTTGTAGAAGATCTTAGTACCTGCTATACAGTTTATGAAAATGAAATCATAAGACCAGGCTATGTGTCTCCTATATATGCAGCATGCCTGAAAAATGATTTCTTAAAAATAATAATAGATACCTTGCACGATTTAAATCCGTTAATACTAAGTAACAAAGTTTGGGAATCAACTGGAAATCTTTTTCTAAAAAATATGATAGAAAAACACAATCCTAAAATAAAAATTTTTCCATCTCATTATTTTATTCCTAAACATTTTAAAGCTAAGACTTATAGGTATTCTGGACCAGATAAAATTTATGCAGATCAGATGTGGGGTACTACAAGAAAAACATATCATGAGGGATTATGAAAGCATTTATAATACATCTACCTGAAAGAGAACACAGCGTACAGCATGCAAACTACATGTTCGAAACACTCAAATCTTACAACATCGACGCAGAATTGTTTAAAGGTACTCCTGGAGACGAAGCAGTAGAACTAGCTGCAAAAGCTGAAAAGACACTCTATCCCTATAGCATAAAAAATAAAATTATAGATGTAGACGATATAACAGATTATGTGAAACCGGATTTAAAACATGAGTTTCTTAAAAAATATTTCTTTCGGATATTCGAAAGACAGCTCATCGGAGTGAAAGATCAAGGTAAGCTGAGCAGACCAGGTGTTATCGGTTGTTTTTACAGCCATTATTCCTTATGGAAAAAATGTATCGATCTCGATGAACCGATAATGATTTTTGAAGACGATGTTAAATTTTATAGAGGTTTTGAAAAAATAGACTGGGATGATATATTAATTTTATCTTTAGGTAAATCATCTTTTTATGAAGATCCATGGAAAACCTATTTAGAAAATCCCTCGGGAAATCCGCAACCAATTACATGGCGCAATTTTTCCATGCCGGGCGCTAGCGGATATGCGATCAAACCGCATGCTGCATGGGCATTGGTAAAATTTTATAAATCGTATTGGTATCCTGCAGATAACGCCATTAACCAATTTATTTGTCGGTTACAGGCTACTAACTATATCATGGGTAGAAACAAATTGGACGAAGAAGGTAATATATCAATGACTAAATCCAAGGAATGGCAATGAAAGTAGGAATTTTTTATAATTCTATCGGCAATCCTTCTAAATTTTCAAATAAAATCATGCTGATGGACAATTTTGCTGAAGGTGTTAGCACTCAGCGAGATCAAGTCATTGAATTTAGAGACAACATCCTTCCGGCTACACATCTGGATGCGGCTTTTGTGCTAGGTTACACTTTAGAAGAAAATTTTAGGAAAAAAATAATCGATATATTACGCATGTGTAGTATTCCTAGGATTTTCGTCGATAGCAATATACTACATTACAGCAGACCAGAGCACGAATGGCATAGATACAGTTTAAATTCTGTCTACCCTTCAGAAGGTACCTATTTTTTCAATAATTTAGACCTTGATAAGTGGCAGACCTTTAGCCAATGGCACGGAGTTGAAACTAAACCATGGCGCACAAACGGCAATCACATATTAATACTCTGTCAACGGCCTAAAGGCTGGAATTTAATGGGCAGAGATCAAGATCAGTGGTTAGATGATGCAATTTATACCCTAAGACAGCACACAGATAGACCGATTGTTGTTAGAATGCACCCGAATGATGGTACTAGATTCAAGCAAATGGAAAAAATTTACAAACGACACAAAGATTCTCTTAATTTTTCTCTAAAAGAAAATATCAGAGAAGAATTAACTAATTGTTGGGCAGCGATAGGGTATAATTCTACACCAACTTCAGTGGCTGCTATAGAAGGAATACCTGTTTATGTCGAGGATCCTAAAAATAGTTGGGCTGCAGACATCGCTTTTCGAGATTTGTCTCAGATAGAAAATCCCCCATTACCAGATCGCACAAATTGGCTTAATAAAATCGCAAATATACATTGGAGCAATCAAGAAGTACGATCTGGAAAATTATGGGTGGCTATCAAATATCATATTTTGCTGACTCTTCGAGAAAAACCGATACATTTTTCCTAGTTCCTTTAGCCGTCCATATTCTTCCCGACGGTGTCATATCCCAGTCGATATAATCTTTAGAAATTGGAGTATAAGTATAGCGTTCCATGACTGATTTTAATATTTCTTGGTCCAATGACCAGTAAATGTCATCAGCGATCAGCGATTGGGTTATATTTCTAGCATAGTCTTTCAAGAAATTTCTGCTATATTCGCTGTTTGATAGATAGATAGCACCTGCAAGATATCGATTTTTAGATGCATCTCTTGGATTCGCAATGTAAAACATATGTAGATCGCCATCTTGACACAATCGTGGAAGTTCTCTCCTAACTATCGCATCTATATCCACTGACAGACAAGGAAAGTTTTTAAATTCTAATATTTCTCGGAGCCTCACAAATCTCATCGAAGCGTAGTAAGTTTTTTCCATGACTTCTGACAAATGGGTTAGATTAATTTTTTTAATTAACCCCTGCGATCTATCGTATTTGATTTTATATTGGGGGTCATGTGGGGGGATTTTTTCAATTTTTTCAACTGCTGCGATAAAATTTTCTCGACCTATTGTTTCATAGGTAAAAGAAATATGTTTTTGGCAAAACTCTATCTGGTCTGGTCTTGGATTGTATAAATGCAAATGAATTTGATGGGGAGTATTAGTTTTGATGCTGTTGATGAACGGTTTTCCGAACTCGTCGAAGTACTTTTGATCACAGGCCGCAAAGATAAAAAAATCATCGATCGATGTTTCGCCTTGTATTTTAGGAATTTTCATTTTTTTTACCTAAAGAGTTGATTTTTAAAAAAAAATATCATATATTACTTATTATGACACATTTTATAGAAGACGTCATCGAGATTTTGATAGGTGCTGTTCCGAGATCTTTGAACTTCCGGATTGATTATAAAGATCGCGCGATCTTAAAAAGCATCAATCGGCAGATAACCGACAAGATTGGACTTACTGACAGGCAGTTGGCCATGGTTATTTCAAAAATCGAAAAATATCGGGATGGCCTAATTAAAAATGGAGTCAATATCGTTGATATATTAAAAAATCCTGAGACTAAATTGCCTGTCAGAGTCATAGATCGAAAAAATTCAATAACGATCGAAAAACATCCCCTAAACAATAATTATTCTTTGGTTATCAATCATGAAAAAACCAAGGATTTCGACGAAATTTGGCATGACATCGAAAAAAGGATATCGGCTAAACGAACTCAGACTTTCAAGAAAAAAACAGTAGAGTTAACCGATCGAAATTTTTTAGAAGTCGTCGAACCACTGAGCGCACTGAATTTTGATTATGATGAGTCGGTTTCTACAATATTAAAAAAAATCCAAGAAATACGGAAAAAATCCGAGAATTTTCGTTCAACAGCGAAATTAGTCAATGGTGTCATTGACATTGTTGGTTATAATCAAGTTTTAAAAAACAAATTTCAAAATACTTTAGACGCTGAGGATGATACCAATCTTTTAAAAAAGTTTAATCAGGCAAAAAATTGTGGATTTTTTCCGGTAAATCATCAAGATTGCAGTCTTAACGAAATATCTGAACTCAGTAAAAAAATAATATTTTCAGATACCACTAAATTCCAAATTAATACTGAAAACAATAGTGTAAGTGATTTATTAGAAAGCATATCTGAATTAGAACAATGGCCGTTGCTGGTTATCGTAGATCAAAATGACACTGTTTTAGAGGAAGTTTCCCAGATAACGGAAGATTTAAAAAAATATGTTCAAGACGACGAAATCACGGTATTTTTTAGATTAGAAAATTCTCACAAAAAATTTAGACATTTTTCCGATTTTGTCAAAAATAATAAATTAAATAATTACATAGACCAGAAAACTAAAGTAGTTGTTATTTCTAAAAATAAAGTTTCAAAACCCTTGATTCGATCGGGGTGGAAACCACAGAGTGCCATAATACTAGCCAATCATGGCTATGGAATCATTTCATCATACGTCAATGATATAATAAGCGTCTATTATTATAATCAGTCTTTGTTGGTTTCGCGTGAAAAAATCGCAGGTAAAAAAATTGATCAATTGTAAAATAGTTATAAGAGATGAAGTAAACATAAAGATAGAAGGATTACCCGTAGAAATACGAAGAAAATTATCAAATGCATTAAAGTATGAGCTTCCTTATGCTAGACACATGCCACAATATAAACTAGGTCGATGGGATGGATGTGTGGGATTTTTTGGTCTTGGCGGTAACGGCTATTTAAACCATCTAGAAAAAATATTGCCTATACTCGAAGATAACGATGTTTTCATAGAAGAAATAGAAGATCAAAGACACACCGTCGATATAAAATTCCAATCGATCAAAGAAGATTTTTGGGGTGAGCGTTGTTGGCCTGCAGGACATCGATTCCAAGGACAACCTATACGGCTACGGGACGATCAAGTAGAAGTCGTTAACAAATTTTTAGAAAATCCACAGGCATTGCAAGAAGTGGCTACAGGTGCTGGAAAGACGATCATGACCGCTACACTAAGTAAGCTTTGTGAACCATACGGGCGATCTATCGTGATTGTACCTAACAAAAGTCTTGTAGTACAAACCGAAGAAGACTACAGAAATGTGGGCCTCGATGTCGGTGTTTATTTTGGGGATCGTAAAGAACTAGGGCATACTCACACTATCGTAACCTGGCAGAGTCTAAATATATTAGATAAAAAATCAAGAAATAGCGAAGAAGCTATGACTCTAGGTGAGTTCATACAAAATGTGGGTTGTATTATCGTAGACGAAGTACATCAAGCTAAAGCAGAGGTATTGAAAAATTTACTAACACAAGAATTTGCAAATACTCCGATACGATGGGGATTAACAGGCACGGTGCCTAAAGCTGAATATGAATTCCAAAGCATTTTTGCCAGCATAGGTCCTGTGATTAATCAAGTTTCAGCTAAACAGTTGCAGGATAAAGGAGTGCTAAGTCAATGCCACGTTAATGTAGTACAGTTAGTAGATCTTCTCGAATTTAAGTCTTATCAAGACGAATTAGAATATCTAGTCACTGATACTGAACGAATAAATTATATATCGGGGATGATAAAAAATATTTCAGAATCGGGTAACACCTTGGTGTTAGTTAATCGAATCGATACCGGAAAAATAATAATAGCAAACATACCTGAGAGTGTGTTTATCTCGGGTGAAGTTAAATTAAAAGAAAGACAGGAAGAATATGACGAAGTTAAAAATAGCGATAAAAAGATTATTGTGGCGACTTATGGTGTGGCCGCTGTGGGTATTAATATCCCCCGTATTTTTAATCTGGTTCTTCTGGAGCCCGGAAAAAGCTTTGTCAGGGTTATACAAAGTATTGGGAGAGGTATTAGAAAAGCAGAAGACAAAGATTTTGTCCAAATCTGGGACGTCACAAGTACCTGCAAGTACGCCAAACGACATTTAACAGAAAGGAAAAAATTCTATAAAGAGGCGCAATATCCTTTTGATTTAGAAAAAATTAGTTGGAAAAGTAAAGGAAAATAATAACAATGTATATTTTAACAATAGATGATCAAGCGTTCGATCTTTCAAAAATGTCTGAAGATCTAGAAGAAGATATAAGATTTTCAGTATTAGACAATAACAATCCGTCGGACCCTGATTTCTTTTTCATACCATTGGTTTTTTTAGAAAGTTTTAATAGTCCAGCTATGGAATTAGACATAGGTGGTTACCGAGTTACTATGCCAATAGATTGGAGCATAGTAGTCGGTGATAGTAATTGCGGTAATGAATTAGAAGTGTTACCACTTACTAGTCTTAACGATCGTGGATTTGAAGCTTTTCTATTTAATCCAATAAGCAGCTTCAAGCATACGTATGCCGACATAGAAATCGTTAATGTCTATAATGATGTTAAATGGTACTTTCCTAAGATGAAATCTAATCAGATGCTAACTGTGCCCTTATACGAAGGTATCGGTCCCACGTGCGCTTTTTTCACCAAAGACATCAGCAGGCAGAGCGAAATCATCGATTATTTCAAATTGATCTGATTATGATATCGGGCAAAGTGTGGGGTAACACAGAACTACTAGAGGCAAATGGTGTCCTCGAATTCCATAGGATAAATGTCAAAAAGGGTGGTGTTTGTAGTAAACATAAACACAAATACAAGTGGAATGGATTCTTCGTAGAACGAGGTGCGCTACTGATAAGAGTGTGGAAAAGCAACTACAATCTCGTAGACGAAACTATAGTTAGAGATGGTGAATATACTAAGATCGCACCAGGCGAATATCATCAATTCGAAGCGCTGAAAGATACTGTAGCCTTTGAATTATATTGGGCCGAATTCGATCACGATGACATTGAAAGAGAAACTGCAGGATACTCAAAAAATGGGAAAACTTAAACCGGGTGCCGAGATAATCTACGAGAGTCCAGACAATGGAGGGACGATCTACGGACGATATGCAGGAACTAACGAAAGATGGGTAGTGGGATACAGCCACGAAAAACAATCCACAGTAGATCAAATTAGAGAAGCCAAATTATGGGGAGAAATACACCGGGCTGCGAAAACCAATCGCAGTTTACAAAAGGCCCTAGATCGTGCTATAACGATATATAGATTAAGTAAGGACAACCCCCTGTGAGTGATAAACTAACCATCAAAGACGAAACTGCAGCTATAGATCTCGGAGCCAAGGATCTCTGGGATTCGTTTACTGAAGAACAGAAAAAACAGGTCTCATTTTTTCTATTAACCAGATACGCTAGTTCTATCAAGACCAACAGCAGAGAAGCGGCCGAGCTTGCGATCTTTAAAACCAACGAATATTTTAATAAGAATTTTTTCTCTCTTAGCAAACATCAAAAATTGCTTTGGTATTTGGTTTGTATGTGTGGTAACGAAGAGAAAAAGATCTACTTCCATGAATGGATAGGATTTAAAAAGAAAAATGAAGACAATAAAATTATCAAAGTTTTGGAAACTTTCTTTCCAAACTTAAATGACGATGAATTAGAAATACTGTCTAAAAACATGAGCAAAATCGACATTAAAAACTATGCCATGGAACTAGGTATGACCGATGAAGAAATTAAAAAACTACTATGAACTTAGATGTTTTTCAAAAAAGGCATGGGATTAAATTGTCTCTAACTGCCGTAGAAAAGCCATTCGTTTGCACACATTGTGGTGCTAGATACATGAAAGAAAATACACTATCTGTACACATGTGTGAACAAAAGCGTCGATTTCTTGCTAAAAACGAAAAACATGTAATACTAGGATTTCAGATATATCAGCGGTTTTTCGAGATAACACAAAAAACCAAAACAATAAAAACCTATGAAGAATTTAGTAAAAGTCAATATTATAATGCTTTTACTAAATTTGGTAGTTTTGTTAGCAACGTCAATCCTCTATATCCAGATAGATATATCGATTATATCGTCACCAGCGGAATTAAATTAGATCACTGGTGCCGAGAAGAACATTATTACAGCTATGTGTTAGATCTCATAAAAAAAGAATCAGCAGAGACGGCTCTACAACGATCGATAGAGACCATGGCTGCGTGGGCTACTGAAAACAACAGTCAATGGAATCATTATTTCAAATATGTAAATCGAAACAGAGCAGTATATCATATCAAGGATGGTAAGGTCAGTCCATGGTTGGTGTTAAATTCTCCTTCGGGGCGAGCTATGTTATCCGAACTTAACCCTGAGCAATTAGATCTCGTGGCGGCTACTATAGACATAGAATTTTGGAAAAAACGATTTAAGATCTATCCCGTGGACATGGAGTTAGTTGAATCTGTGATCAAAAAAGGAGATCTCTAAATGCCCGACATTGATGTTGATTTTTTCGACCGAGCTAGGATATTGTCATTGATTGAACATACGACAGCATCTAGAAAAGATGGGCCGAGCCTAAAGCCACACAATACTGGAATATATGTCACTGATATCCCTAGAGACCATAATAATCTATCAACTATAGATTATCAGGATGCTGAAAGCCGAGGATATTTTAAAATAGATTTTTTAAATGCCGGTGTTTATAAAGACATCGAAGATGAGGAACATTTAATGAGATTGTTAGAAATAGAGCCTCTCTGGGACCTATTAGAACAAGACGATTTCGTTGATCTTCTCTATCATATCAACGGTTATAGTTGGTTGTTAAGGAAGCTAAAACCAAATAGCATCGAAAAGTTAGCAGCTATATTAGCGTTGATACGTCCAGCAAAAAAACACCTCATTGATAAGACATGGAGCGAAATTTTAGATCAGGTTTGGATCAAACCCGTTAACGACGAATATTATTTTAAAAAATCGCACGCGATAGCCTATGCTTCGGCTATCGTGGTCCAGATGAATCTAATCTGCGAGAAAATCAGCATCGGATACTCTTAATAGGTTTTCTTACTAATTGTATCATTTTGCGCTTGACACGTTTGATAGCTATGTTACCTAAGTTCATAGTAGGTCCAAAAACAATAGATACATCTTTGCTGTTCATAGTCATTACTGCGTACTTAAATGGTTCCATGTCTTTTTTAAGGAATATATTGATAGGTATAGATCTATTGCTTTCCCACCACCAAGCTTCACCTAGTTCGAGAAACAGTTTTCGTTCTTGATCAGACCTCAGTGATTGATAATCATAGATGGTAGTGACATATTGATCTTGATTGATTACGAGGCCCACATATTCGACGCCACCGTAGTGTATCACAGATATAAAGGGGAAATTTTCTTTGATTTCTTCTGTCAGCTTTACCATATAAATAACATATAATGCAAAAAATCCAACTTTATTTATTACCAAACAGGATCACTCTGGTAGTAGATCAGAATGGATCAAACTCGGAGTTTAGAAAAGTGTATCAGAGAAAAATAAAACTTTATAAAGGCACGGACAACGACATCGAGATCGAGGTCAGGAACAGCGAACAACGCAGAACAGACGTGCAGAATAACACACTATTGATAAACTTCTATGACAGCGAACACCAAAAAGTAATCAGTACCAGAGCGTTACCTGCGTTCGGAAAACATGGAATAATGGTGGCTAAAATCACCGAACAGGAATTGGAAATACTGACGCCCCAACATCTATCTGCGGTCGCCCTATTGGAGTCACAGAACTCGACAGCATTGGCTTATTCGGGTGCCGATTTTGATCTAGCTTTTAGTGTGGAAATAATAGATGGGTTCAACGATAGTCATCCTCCGCTATCCGTAATAGATACATTAACCACTTTCAACTATGAGTTCGACCGCAAAAGTTATGTCAGTGAAATTGGCAGATTCGGCACTAGGATCAATGATGATCTCAGCTCTGATCCGATCAGCACAGTGACCGTGGAATATCAGGGAGATTTCCAAGGAATAATCACTGTAGAAGCTACTAACACTATGAGCACGGCCTACGGTATTAAATGGACGAAATTGCAAGATTGGGACGTGGCCCAAGAAAATCAAAAAGTCTATTCCGGAGATTTTAGATTCCTGCGTTTCGTCTATCCAAAGTATCGAGATATCAACTATACTCAGTTAACCGGAAATATTGACAAGATATTCATAAGAAACTAAAATACAGCATGACATTGCTCGATGCTGTGCTTAGTTTCCTCCCCGCCAAGAAAAAAATCACGCCCAGTGGCTGGATAAAGTTCAACGCGGTCTGTTGCGAACACAATGGGCAGACCAAAGATCGCAGAGCCCGTGCGGGCATGATCAAAAACAGTGACGGGGTTAGTTACCATTGCTTTAACTGCGGATTCAAAGCCAGCTATCAAACAGGCAGGCATCTAACTAGGAAGATGCGACAACTGCTGTCCTGGATGGGCGCCAGCGACGATGCTATCAGCAAGCTGGCTCTAGAAGCTCTGCGCATCGAAGCCGATGAAACCATCGTCAGTGCTATGACGCTGCCTGAATTCGCTGGTCGCGATCTGCCACAGGGCAGCCTAAGCCTAAAATCCTGGTTGGATGCCATGCAGGGAGATCTAGCCTTAGAACTAGCAGATAAATTCGCCGGTGTGGCCAGCTACGTGATGGATCGTGGCTTTCCCCAGCCGTTTTGGGATCGATTCTTTTGGTCGCCTGCGGATGGTTACAGCGATCGGGTGATCTTGCCTTTTACCCATCAGGGCAGGATCGTGGGCTACACCGCTAGGAAGATCGTGGAAGGCAAACCCAAATACATCAGTGATCAGACTCCGGGCTATGTTTTCAATCTGGATCAACAACGAGAGGATCACAGATACATAATAGTAGTAGAAGGCCCCTTTGATGCCCTCAGCGTGGGAGGCGTGGCCCTGCTGGGATCAGAGATCATGCCTAATCAGAGCCTGCAGATCGATCAACAGTCTAAGACAGTGATACTGGTTCCGGATCGAGACAGCAACGGCGCCAGGACCGTGGAACAGGCCCTGGCAGCCAATTGGTCAGTGAGCTTTCCGCCCTGGCAGGACTGCAAAGACAGCAATGATGCTGTGCGCAGATATGGGCGCATCGCTACCATAGCTTCTATAATCGCACACAGAGAAAACAACCCATTGAAGATCCGCCTAAGATCCAGAGAATGGTTCCAGGAAAGAGAACATGCCAACTAGACAGAACACAGACTACGGTTTCGATATACAGAAGCTTTACATAGAAATGATGCTGGCAGATGCTGCCACTTTCGTGAGATGCCAAAGCATATTCGATCACAGCCTCTTCGATCGTAGGCTGCAGCCTGCGGCAGAATTCATAGACAACTATGTCAACGAGCACAATGCGCTGCCTACCTATGACATGGTTTCTGCGGCTACAAAGACCGAGCTCAAAGATCCTGGTCACCTGCAGGAAGAACATTTAGATTGGCTGTTGGTAGAATTCGAGACTTTTACTAGACACAAGGGTCTAGAACGTGCCATACTCAAAGCCGCGGACATGCTAGAAGAAGGCAACTATGGTCCCGTGGAAGACATGATCAAAGCCGCGGTACAGATAGGCCTGCAGAAGGACATGGGCACAGACTACTGGGCTGATCCCAAAGGCAGGCTCATGGGGCTCAAAGACAAAAACGGGCAGGTCAAGACAGGTTGGGAGACCGTAGACCGGCGACTGTTCGGGGGTATGAATCGAGGCGAGCTCAACATCTTCGCGGGCGGTTCGGGCGCAGGTAAAAGCCTGTTCCTAGCTAACCTAGGAGTGAACTGGGCCCTGCAGGGGCTGAACGTGGTCTATCTAACCTTCGAGCTCAGCGAAGCATTGGTCAGTATGCGAGTGGATTCCATGACCACGGGCATCAGCACCAGAGATATATTCAAGGATCTAGACAACGTAGAGATCAAGGTCAAGATCGTCGGTAAGAAGTCGGGCGCCTTCCAGGTCAAGTACATGCCCTCGGGCAAGAACACCAACGATATACGCAGCTATCTCAAAGAGTACGAGATCAAGATGGGTCGCCGGGTTGATGTGCTGCTAGTAGACTATCTAGATCTGATGATGCCCATCAACAAACGCATCAGCCCCACGGATCTGTTCATCAAGGACAAGTTCGTGTCAGAAGAACTGAGAAATCTAGCCATGGAAAAGCAGTGTGTGTTCGTCACAGCGGCACAGCTGAATCGCGGTGCCGTAGAAGAAGTGGAATTCGATCACAGCCACATCTCAGGCGGACTGTCAAAGATACAGACCGCAGACAACGTGTTTGGTATCTTTACCAGCCGTGCCATGCGTGAGCGAGGCAAGTATCAGATACAGCTGATGAAAACTCGCTCATCATCGGGCGTGGGCATGAAGATCGATCTAGACTTTGACATAGACACGCTGAGGATCACGGATCCTGGCCAGGACGATCAAACGGAAAATACGCAGCCCCGCAGCACACAGATCCTAGATGACCTGCGCCGTAGGACACAGACAGAGCAGCCAGAACCTCGGGTCGCTGCCCGCACAGACAGCAGCAAACTGCGCGACTTCCTCAACGATCTAGGACAGTGATCGCCAGCCCAGGCTGTCAGCATACTGGAAAAAGTCTCTGAGCACTGAGGCCACGGCGTTGGGATCAGTGACTTCGAACAGGGCACGCACGGGCCCCTGCCCCAGGCAGGCCACCCTGTCCGCCCAGGTCAACAGCAGCGATCCTCGCCCTGCTAGGCTCTGCTCCAACTGCCTGACTGCTCCGGCCCACTGCGACCAACTGCGATGATCGGGCTCTCGTGGCCACAGCTGGCTGACACTGACCACAGTGACCGGCGTGCCACTGGGCAGGGCTTCCAGCCGGTGATCAGCCCAGATTTCCGCGGCGATGCTCCGGCCCTGCAGAGCAGCAGCGATCCAGCGATTGCCCCCAGGATGCAGCCTGTAGACTCCGTCCATGACCGTGAATATCACCGGATCTCTGTACTGAGATCTGATCCAGAAGTAGTAGATCCTCGCCAGAGCTCCCATAGTGGTAAACTCACGCTCGGGCCCAGGAAACAGCCTAGCCATGACCTGTGGCGCAGAGAAATTAGTCCAAGGTAGATCTAGATCAGCGGTCAGTGTGCAGGTATGTATGAGGCGCATAGGGTCATAGCGGCGGAGCCGCGGAGCGGTAGCGCAGAAATTTCAGTGTAGGCTCTGCGTGGGCCAAGGCGGATCCTCTAAGGCTGATTCTAGGATGTGTCTCCATGAGTCATAGTCCTGTCTGTCCATGAACGACTGTGTGAACGCTTCGAACATGGCTATGCTGACTGCAGCATTAGGCATACCCTGGCTGCGCAGTTGATCTGACAGGGAAACCAAGGCAGCTAGCGCGATGTCTGTGCAGGTGTCTAGATCCATGTCAGTGACGGGAGCCTGAGGCTCATCCATGGTCTAGTTCCAGTTCCCGTCGATCCAGCACTAGTCCGCGCCCCTGGCTGTCCGGACGTAGATAG
>Ga0169931_10005575_pt1 | contig 19138 bp, 13 predicted proteins | sample Kivu_15m_20L_FD_129675 | JGI IMG/M metagenome (GOLD analysis project Ga0169931, IMG submission 129675) | Freshwater microbial communities from Lake Kivu, Western Province, Rwanda to study Microbial Dark Matter (Phase II) - Kivu_15m_20L... | ecosystem: Environmental > Aquatic > Freshwater > Lake... | reverse complement strand
GCGCTGCTCGAGGCGGTGGCGATCGTGCTGGCGGTCTCGTTCCTGAGCCTGGGCGTGCGCGCCGGCGGGGTGGTCGCCCTGACGATCCCGCTGGTGCTGGCCGCCACCTTCCTGCTGATGCGCTGGTTCGGCATCGACCTGCACCGCATCTCGACCGGTGCGCTGATCATCGCGCTCGGCCTGCTGGTCGACGACGCGATGATCGTCGTCGAGATGATGGCGCGCAAGGTGGAGGAGGGCCTCGACCGGTTCAGTGCGGCCACCTTCGCCTACACCAGCACCGCCTTCCCGATGCTGACCGGCACGCTGATCACCGCCGCGGGCTTCCTGCCGATCGCCACCGCCCGGTCGGCCACCGGCGAGTACACCTTCGCGATCTTCGCGGTGGTCACCATCGCGCTGCTGGTGTCCTGGGTCCTCGCGGTCGTCGCCACGCCGTTCCTCGGCTACCACCTGCTCGCGGCGCGGGCGGCCGGGCACCGCGAGGTGTTCGACACCCGCTTCTACCGCTGGCTGCGCGCGCTGATCGAGGGCTGCATGCGGCACCGCTGGCTCACCCTCGTGGCCACGATCCTGCTGTTCGGGCTGGGCGTGCTCGGCATGCGGGCCACCGAGAAGCAGTTCTTCCCGTCGTCCGACCGGGCCGAGATCCTGGTGGAGATGTGGCTGCCCGAAGGCTCGTCGTACCGCGCCACCGAGGAGCAGGCCCGCCGGCTCGAGGCGGTGCTCGCCCGGGACCCCGACATCGCCACCTTCGTCGGATACGTGGGCAACGGCTCGCCGCGCTACTACCTGTCGCTCGACCAGCAGCTGTTCCGGCCCAACTTCGCCCAGTTCGTGATCCTGACCCGCGACGTCGCCGGCCGCGATGCCGCGCTGCCGCGCATCCGCCGCGCGCTCGACGACGACTTTCCCGGCGTCCGCTCGCGGGCGTTCCGCACCCAGCTCGGGCCGCCGGTGGCCTACCCGATCCAGTTCCGCGTGACCGGGCCCGACCCGCAGCGGCTCAAGGCCATCGGCGAGCAGGTCGCGGCAGTGGTGCGGGCCGATCCCGCCACCCTCGACACCCATCCCGACTGGGGCGAACGCACGCCGGCGGTACGCATCGAGGTCGACCAGGACAAGGCACGCGCCATCGGGCTGTCCAGCGCCCAGGTGGCACGCGCACTGGCCGGCGCCGTGTCGGGCCTCCCGATCGGCACCTATCGCGAGCGCGACAAGCTGATCGAGGTGGTGATGAGGGCGCCGGCGGCCGAGCGTTCGAGCCTGGCCAACCTCGCCAACCTGCAGATCCAGACGGCCACCGGGCGCTCGGTGCCGCTCGCGCAGATCGCCTCGATCGGCGAGATCATGGAGGAACCGATCATGTGGCGCCGCAGCCGGGAGCCTACCCTGACGGTGCGGGCCGAGCTGATCGACGGGGTCCAGGCGCCCGACGTGACCATGCGGATCGACCCGAAGCTCGCTCCGCTGAGGGCGGGCCTGCTGCCCGGTTACCGGATCGAGGCCGGCGGCCCTTTCGAGGAGAACCAGCGGGCGCAGGCATCCATCTCGGCTGGCATGCCACTGATGCTGGCGCTGGTGATGACGCTGCTCATGCTGCAGCTGCAGCGCTTCTCGCTGGCGTTCATGGTCCTGGTGACCGCGCCACTGGGCATCATCGGCGTGGCGGCCGCGCTGCTCGCCTCGGGTCGGCCGTTCGGCTTCGTGGCCATGCTCGGCACCATCGCGCTCGGCGGCATGATCATGCGCAACACCGTGATCCTGGTCGACCAGATCCGCCAGGACCGTGCTGCCGGTCACCCGGAATGGGAGGCGGTGCGGGAGTCGGCGGTTCGCCGCTTCCGACCCATCCTGCTGACGGCAGCCGCGGCCGTCTTCGCAATGATCCCGCTGTCGCGCGACGTGCTGTGGGGGCCGATGGCGTTCGCCATCATGGGTGGGCTGATCGTGGCCACCGTGCTCACGGTGCTGTTCGTGCCGGCACTGTACGTGGCCTGGCACCGGCTCCCGCCCGGCGGGGCGCAGGACGCCGGCGGCCCCTGACCATCGGGCGGGTGCCCGTCGGCCAAGGCTGAGCCTTCGTCTACAATAGCGCCGCGAGGGGCGTGCGCGGCCCCGGCGCGGCCGTGGCGGAATCGGTAGACGCACCAGGTTTAGGTCCTGGCGCCGCAAGGCGTGAAGGTTCGAGTCCTTTCGGCCGCACCATCCGGCGCGGCCGCGTCCGAGGGTCCCGCGCGGCTGCGAGCCCCCTCCCGGGAGGGCTCCGCCCAGCGCTCCCGGCCCCAATACCCGACACACTGGATAGAGCAAGATGCCCACCCAATTGGAATCGACCGGCACGCTCGAGCGTCGCCTCAGCCTGTCCGTCCCGATGGCCGACATCGGCCGGCAGGTCGAGCAGAAGCTGCGCGAAATGTCGCGCACGATGCGTATGCCTGGGTTTCGTCCGGGCAAGGTGCCGCTCAAGATGATCGAGCGCTCGTACGGCGCGCAGGTCCGGGCCGAGGTTTTGGGCGATGCCGTCTCGAAGGCGTTCTCCGACGCGGTCACTGAGCACCGGCTGCGGATCGCCGGACAGCCCCGCATCGAGGCCCGCCAGGAAACCGACGCGGCGCTCGCCGGCTTCACCGCGGTCTTCGAGGTCTATCCCGAGGTGCGGCTCGGCGATCCGGCTGCGCTCGCCGTCGAGCGGCCCTCCTGTGCGGTGGGCGAGGCCGAGGTCGACAAGACCCTCGAGATCCTGCGCCGACAGAAGACCGTCTGGTCGGCCGTGCAGCGCCCCGCCACCGACGGGGACCGGATCACGCTCGACTTCACCGGCACCCTCGATGGCGTGGCCTTCGAAGGGGGTTCCGCGAAGGACTTCGCGGTCGTCCTCGGTGAAGGTCGGATGCTGCCCGACTTCGAGGCCGGCCTGCGCGGCGCAATCGCCGGCGAGCAGCGTGAGTTCCCGGTGTCGTTCCCCGCCGACTACGGCTCCGCAGCACTGGCGGGCAAGACCGCCCGCTTCGAGGCGGTGGTCGGCAAGGTCGAGGCGCCGCAGGTGCCCGCGCTCGACGAGGACTTCGCGCGTCAGTTGGGCGTGCCCGACGGCAGCCTCGAGAAGCTGCGCGCCGACGTCCGCGGCAACCTCGAGCGCGAGGTGTCGCAGCGGCTGCGCGGACGCATGAAGACCGCGGTCATGGAGGCGCTGCCGGCGCTCGCCGAGCTCGAGGCGCCCCGCGCGCTGGTCGAAGCCGAGACCGGAACGCTGGTGGAACGCGCCAAGGCCGACCTGCGTCAGCGCGGGGTCGACGCCGACAAGATGCCGATCCCGACCGACGCCGTCACCGCGGCAGCCACGCGGCGGGTCCAGCTCGGCCTGATCGTGGCCGAGATCGTCAAGGCCAACGGCCTGCAGGCCAAGCCCGACCAGCTGCGCCGGCAGATCGAGGAGTTCGCTCAGACCTACGAGAATCCGGCAGAGGTGATCCGCTGGTACTTCAGCGACCGCGAACGCCTCGGCGAGGTCGAGGCACTGGTGGTCGAGCAGAACGTGGTCGACTGGGTGCTCGCCCGCGCCGCAGTGACCGACAAGCCGCTGGGTTTCGACGAACTGATGGCCGCCAACGGCTGAACAAGGACGACGACATGACTTTCAACAGCCTGGTCGAGGACCTGGTCAATGCGCAGCTCGGTCGCACCCAGGAGCCCCAGGGGCTCGGGATGGTGCCCATCGTAATCGAGCAGAGCGGCCGAGGCGAACGCGCCTACGACATCTACTCGCGCCTGCTGCGCGAGCGGGTGATCTTCCTGGTGGGCCCGGTGATGGACCAGACCGCCAACCTGGTGGTCGCCCAGCTGCTGTTCCTCGAATCCGAGAATCCCGACAAGGACATCAGCCTCTACATCAACTCGCCCGGCGGCTCGGTTTCGGCGGGGCTGGCCATGTTCGACACGATGCGGTTCATCAAGCCCGACGTGTCGACACTGTGCATGGGCATCGCCGCCAGCATGGGCGCATTCCTGCTGGCCGCCGGCGCCACGGGCAAGCGGTTCGCGCTGCCCAACTCGCGCATCATGATCCACCAGCCCTCGGGCGGCGCGCAGGGCCAGGCCTCCGACATCGAGATCCAGGCCAAGGAGATCCTGTACCTGCGCGAGCGGCTGAACCGCCTGCTGGCCGAGGCCACCGGACAACCGGTCGAACGCATCGCCCGGGACACCGACCGCGACAACTTCCTGTCCGCGGAAGATGCTGTAAGCTACGGACTGATCGATCGGATCCTGGTCAGCCGCACCGAAGCCAACGTCACCTGATGCGGTCGGGCAGCCGCGCGGGTTGCAGTGCCGGTCTGGTCGCCCGTCGGAGTCGCCATGTCTGAGAAGAAGGGTTCGAGCGAGAAGCTGCTGTACTGCTCGTTCTGCGGGAAGAGCCAGCACGAAGTCCGCAAGCTGATCGCCGGTCCTTCGGTCTTCATCTGCGACGAATGCATCGAACTGTGCAACGACATCATCCGTGACGAGACGCAGGCCGACACCCAGGCGGCCGTCAAGTCGGGGCTGCCCTCGCCCCACGAGATCCGCGCCATCCTCGATCAGTACGTGATCGGCCAGGAAAGCGCCAAGAAGATCCTGTCGGTTGCGGTCTACAACCACTACAAGCGGCTGCGCCACAAGGGCAAAAAGGACGAGGTCGAGCTCGCTAAGAGCAACATCCTCCTGGTGGGCCCCACCGGCAGCGGCAAGACGCTGCTCGCCCAGACGCTCGCCCGGCTGCTGAACGTGCCCTTCGTGATCGCCGACGCCACCACGCTGACCGAAGCCGGCTACGTGGGTGAAGACGTCGAGAACATCATCCAGAAGCTGCTCCAGAACTGCAACTACGAGGTCGAGAAGGCACAGAACGGCATCGTCTACATCGACGAGATCGACAAGATCTCGCGCAAGTCCGACAACCCGAGCATCACCCGCGACGTCTCCGGCGAAGGTGTTCAGCAGGCGCTCCTGAAGCTGGTCGAGGGGACCATCGCGTCGGTGCCACCCCAGGGTGGGCGCAAGCACCCGAATCAGGATTTCGTGCAGATCGACACCACGAACATCCTGTTCATCTGCGGTGGTGCGTTCGACGGTCTCGAGAAGGTCATCCGCAACCGGTCCGAGCGCAGCGGGATCGGCTTCGGTGCCGAGGTCCGCACTGCGAGCGACCGGGCGGTCGGGGCGGTGCTGCGCGAGGCCGAACCCGAGGATCTGATCAAGTTCGGCCTGATCCCCGAACTGGTCGGCCGCCTGCCGGTCGTGGCCACGCTCGACGAACTCAACGAGGCCGCGCTGGTCGAGATCCTGGTCGAGCCCAAGAACGCACTGGTCAAGCAGTACCAGAAGCTGTTCGCCATGGAAGGCACGGAACTCGAGATCCGGTCCGCAGCCATGCTGGCCATCGCACGCAAGGCGCTCAAGCGCAAGACCGGAGCCCGCGGCCTTCGGTCCATCCTGGAGCACATCCTGCTCGACACCATGTACGAGCTGCCGTCGCTGCAGAATGTGCAGAAGGTCGTCATCGACGAAAACGCCATCGATGGCGAAGGGTCCCCGCTCGTGATCTACGCCGACACGCCCAAGGTGGCCGGCTCCAAGTAAGCCGAGCATTCGGGGCTCGCGTCGGGCCGCACCCTGACTCGACCCTGTTGCAGCCGGGCGGCAGCCGCGGCCCCGCCGGTCCGGAACCTCCGACCGTCCCTCCAGCCTGGCCCAGGGCTGCCCGCGACTCGCCCGCAGCCTGTGCGTCTCCACCATCGGAATCGCCCGCATCGGGCTGACTTTTTCGGCCCTTGGAGCACCGCGGGCAGCGCTTCGGCGCCGGTTGAAACGGCGTATGCTTGAAACACCGACGGCAGTCCTCATGTGCCGAATACAGAGCCTCCCGAGAGGAACACCCCGAATGTCCGATACGATCCCAGCATCCCAGTCGCTGCCCCTCCTGCCGTTGCGCGACGTGGTGGTGTTCCCTCACATGGTCATCCCGCTGTTTGTCGGGCGCCCCAAGTCCATCAAGGCGCTCGAAGCCGCGATGGAGGTTGGCAAGAGCATCATGCTGGTGGCGCAGAAGAACGCCTCCAAGGACGACCCGGTAGCGGCCGACATCTACGGCATCGGCTGCGTGTCGAACATTCTGCAGATGCTCAAGCTGCCCGACGGCACCGTGAAGGTCCTCATCGAGGGAGCGCATCGGGCGAGCATCACATCCATCGACGACAGCGGCGCCCACTTCAGCTGCGAACTGTCCTCGATCGAAGAGGGAGCCGACCCAGGGGCGGAGGTCGAGGCGTTGCGCCGCGCGATCCTGACCCAGTTCGACCAGTACGTGAAGCTCAACAAGAAGATTCCTCCCGAAATCCTGACCTCCCTGAACGGAATCGATGATGCCGGTCGGCTGGCCGATACCATCGCAGCGCACCTGCCCATCAAGATCGAACAGAAGCAGAACATCCTCGAGACGCTATCGGTCGGCGAGCGGCTCGAGAAACTGCTCGCGCAAATCGAGACCGAACTCGACATCCTGCAGGTCGAGAAGCGCATCCGCGGGCGCGTCAAACGCCAGATGGAAAAGTCGCAACGCGAGTATTACCTCAACGAGCAGGTCAAGGCCATCCAGAAGGAACTCGGCGAGGGCGAGGACGGCGCCGACATGGAGGAGATCGAGAAGAAGATCAAGTCCGCGCGGATGCCGGCCGAAGCGCGCAAGAAGGCCGAGGCCGAGCTCAAGAAGCTCAAGCTGATGTCGCCGATGTCGGCCGAAGCCACGGTGGTGCGCAACTACATCGACGTCCTGGTCGGTCTGCCCTGGCGCAAGAAGAGCAAGGTCAACAACGATCTGGCCCACGCCGAGAAGATCCTCGACGAAGATCACTATGGCCTCGACAAAGTCAAGGAGCGCATTCTCGAGTACCTCGCGGTCCAGCAGCGCGTCGAGAAGGTCAAGGCGCCCATCCTGTGCCTGGTGGGACCGCCCGGTGTGGGCAAGACCTCGCTCGGTCAGTCGATTGCTCGGGCCACCAACCGCAAGTTCGTGCGGATGGCGCTCGGGGGCGTGCGCGACGAAGCCGAGATCCGCGGCCACCGGCGTACCTACATCGGTTCGATGCCCGGCAAGATCCTGCAAAATCTCAGCAAGGTTGGGGTCCGCAACCCGCTTTTTCTGCTCGACGAAGTCGACAAGATGGGCATGGACTTCCGCGGCGACCCCTCGTCGGCCCTGCTCGAGGTGCTCGATCCCGAGCAGAACCACACCTTCGTCGATCACTACGTCGAGGTCGACTACGACCTGTCCGACGTGATGTTCGTCGCCACTGCCAATTCGCTGAACATCCCGCCGCCGCTGCTCGACCGGATGGAAGTGATCCGCCTCTCCGGCTATACCGAGGACGAGAAAGTCAACATCGCCCAGCGCTACCTGCTGCCCAAGCAGCAGAAGAACACGGGCCTGAAGACGGGCGAGCTGACGGTGTCGGAAGCCGCCATCCGCGACATCGTCCGCTACTACACCCGCGAGGCAGGGGTGCGCGCACTCGAGCGGGAGCTGTCCAAGATTTGCCGGAAGGTGGTCAAGACGCTGCTGCTGAAGAAAGACGACAGGAAGCTCCTGGTCTCACCCAAGAACCTCGACAAGTTTCTGGGCGTCCGGCGCTTTTCGTTCGGCATCGCCGAGAAGGAGAACCAGATCGGCCAAGTCACCGGACTGGCCTGGACGGAGGTGGGCGGCGAGCTGCTGACCATCGAGGCCGTCGCGGTGCCCGGCAAGGGCAAGACGACGTTCACCGGAAAGCTCGGCGACGTGATGCAGGAGTCGATCAAGGCAGCCATGACGGTGGTTCGCCGCCGCCAGCATCGCCTGGGCATCCAGGCGGGCTTCCACGAGAAGCTCGACATCCACATCCACGTGCCCGAGGGCGCCACACCCAAGGACGGTCCGTCGGCCGGCATCGCGATGACCACTGCGCTGGTGTCGGTCCTGACCGACATTCCAGTCCGGGCCGACGTTGCCATGACCGGCGAGATCACGCTGCGTGGCGAGGTTCTGCCGATCGGCGGTCTGAAGGAGAAACTGCTGGCGGCGCATCGTGGCGGGATCAAGACCGTCCTGATTCCCGAGGAGAACGTGAAGGATCTCGCGGACATCCCTGACAACGTCAAGAATCGCCTCGAGATCGTGCCGGTCAAGTGGATCGACCGGGTCCTCGAGGCAGCGCTCGAGCGGATGCCCGCGGCGCTTCCCGAAGATGAGGTCGCGGCGGCCCCGGCTGAGCCTGTACAGGCGGTTGAATCGGCTCCGGGAAGCACCGAGGTCGTCAAGCACTAGCGGCGTCAGGCAGGCCTGCGGCCCGGCCGCCGGCTTGCAGGAGAATTCCGTGCCATGCTAGAATCGCAGTCTTCGTCGAGTGCTTTCCAGGGGTGCTTAGCTCAGCTGGTAGAGCGGCGCCCTTACAAGGCGTAGGTCGGGAGTTCGAGCCTCTCAGCACCCACCAGTCGGCGCAGATGCGAGACACAGGAGTGGTAGTTCAGTCGGTTAGAATACCGGCCTGTCACGCCGGGGGTCGCGGGTTCGAGTCCCGTCCACTCCGCCAAACCGATGACGCAAGCAGGGGCGAACGCGAGTTCGCCCCTTTTTGCTGGTGAGCGAGGAACATGTTCGATTCCATCCGCAAGCGTCAGCGTCTGATGATGCTGATCCTGCTGCTGCTGATCCTGCCGGCTTTTGTCTTCTGGGGCATCTCGGGCTACGACGGCATGCTTTCCCGGGAGCGGTCGGTGGGCTCGGTAGACGGCCAACCGATCTCGCGCCAGGAGTTCGACGAAGCCCAGCGGCAGCAGGTGGAGCGCCTTCGGCAGATGCTCGGCGATGCGATCGATGCCCGCCTGTTCGATACCCCAGAGGCGCGTCGCGAACTCCTCGAGGGTCTGATCGCGCAACGAGTGGTGGCGCGGCAGAGCCAGGAGCGTCGCGTGGCCGTGACCGACGCGCAGTTGCGTGAGGCGATCCTCGCGATCCCCGGCCTCAAGCGCGAGGATGGCAGCTTCGACGACCTGCGCTACCGTGCGCTGCTGTCGCAGCAGAACATGTCGCCGGCCGGCTTCGAGGCACGTTTGCGCGTCGACCTCACGCTCCAGGCCCTGCCGGAGTCGGTGCAGCTCTCGGCGATGGTGCCGGCGGCGGTGCTCGAGCGGTTCGCCGCACTGCTCGAAGAGCGCCGCGAGGTGCGGGAGTACCGGTTCGATCCCGCGCTCTTCGCTGCTGGGGTGAACCCCACCGACGAACAGCTGGAGGCTTTCTACGAAACCAACGCGCGCTCGTTCGAGACCCCCGAGACGGCCCGGATCGAGTACGTGGTACTCGACCGTGAGGCGGTGGCGGCCACCCTTTCGGTGAGCGCCGGCGACCTGAAGGCCCATTACGAGCAGAACCGCAGCCGGTACGGTACCGCCGAGGAGCGGCGCGCCAGCCACATCCTGATCCAGGCAAGCCCCGATGCCAAGGTCCGGGCACAGGCGCTGCTCGACCGGATCCAGGCCGACCCGACCCAGTTCGAGGCCATCGCCCGGGCCAGTTCCGACGACCCAGGCTCGGCCGCCCAGGGAGGCGACCTTGGCTTCTTCGGCCGGACGATGATGGTCAAGCCCTTCGCCGATGCAGTCTTCGCCATGCAGGAAGACGAGATTGTCGGGCCGGTTGAATCGGAGTTCGGGCAGCACATCATCCGTCTCACCGCGATCAGGCCCGCCGCCGAGAAGCCGTTCGAGGAAGTCCGTGCCCAGATCGAACGGGAAGTGCGGCTGGCGCAGGCGGGGCAGAAGTATGCCGAGGCCGCCGAGGCGTTCACCAACACCGTCTACGAACAGTCTGATTCGCTGCAGGCCGCCGCCGAGAAGTTCGGTCTGCAGATCCAGGTCGCCGATTCGGTCACACGCCAGCCGTCGCCCGATGCGCCTCCCGGCACTCCGCTGGCCAGCGCCCGTCTGCTCGCGGCGGTGTTCTCGGACGAGGCGGTGCGCAACAGGCGGAACACCGAGGCCCTGGAGGTGAGCTCGGGGCGGCTGGTCTCAGCCCGTGTGGTCGAACATCGCCCGGCCCAGCGCAAACCGCTCGACGAGGTCCGCGACACGGTCCGTCAGCGGGTCGTGGAGACCGAGGCGGCTCGTCTGGCGAAGGAGGCGGGCGAAGCCCGACTGGCCAAGCTCAAGGCGGGGCAGGGTGACCTGACCGGTTTCTCGGCTGCACGGACCGCGACCCGGGGCGACGCCGGCGGCTTCGCACCGCCAGCCCTGGAGGCGATCTTCCGCCTGCCGATCGACCCCTTGCCTGCATTCGGTGGGGTCGATCTGGGGCTGCAGGGCTATGCGATTCTCCAGATGATCTCGATTGCGCCGGCCACCGCCGAGCAGATCGCCCAGCGGCGCAAGGCCCTGGAGCCCCAGGTGCTCCGCGCCGTCGCGCAGCAGGAGGTGGTCGACTACATCGAATCGCTGAAGGCACGAACGGCAGTGGTGCGCAACCTGGACCGACTGGGACGGCCGGCCGATCAGCAGCCCTGACAACCCGATCGGATCGGTTGCGGTTGTTCAGTCGAATGCCAGGGACTGCAGCTCGCTCGCGGCGAGCTCCAGTGCACGGTCGTCGGTGCCGTCGAGCCGGATGACCGGAGCGTTATCCAGCCGGCCGAAGTTGCGGCGCATCGAACGATCGTAGCTCGGGTCATAGTGATCTTCCAGCAGGCGGGCCACCAGTTCGAGCCAGCGATCCCGCTCCACGAGCGTGCGCCATTCGCCCACGCGCTTGGCGCCGTGCAGTGGCACCAGGCACTCGAGCAACACCAGCAGGGCGGGGACATCGGCCCGGAAGTGCCGATACTCGTCCAACAGGAACCGGCTGCGGACCGACCGATCGGCCTCGAGCACCGCGACCGGCGAGGCGCGGATCGCCGCAATCAGCGCCGCCGGCACCTGGACTCGCCCGACCTTGCGGCTCTCGGATTCCACGAACACCGGACGGCTCGGATCGGCCTCGCGCAGCCGCTCCCAGACCTCGGTCTCGAATCGCTTCTGGCTCGGCTGCGGGGCGCCGGGGAGGCTGCCCAGCAACGAGCCCCGATGCCGAGCCAGCGCCTCCAGGTCAAGCACCTGCTCGCCGCGCCCGGCCAGCCGCTCGAGCAGGCGGCTCTTGGCGCTGCCCGTGCGTCCGCCTACCACCATGAACCGGAGGCCGGCCGGGCGGCTGGCCAGGTCGTCGACCACGTGGCGCCGGAACGCCCGGTACCCCCCTTCGAGCACCGCGACCCGCCAGCCCACGCGGGCGAGCACGGTCGCAAGCGACCCCGATCGGTTGCCGCCTCGCCAGCAATAGACGAGCGGCTGCCAGTCTCTCCCCCGGCTGGCGAAGCACCGATCAATCGCGTCGGCGATGTTGCGCGCGACCAGAGGCGCTCCCAGCCGCTTGGCCTCGAATGCACCGAGGGTGGCGCTGGCCGTGCCAACGCGAGCGCGCTCCTCGTCGCTCAGGACCGGCACGCTCACCGCCTGCGGCAGGTGATCCTCGGCGAACTCGGAGGGACTGCGCGCGTCGATGACGGTGTTGAAGTCCCGCAGCCGCGCCACCACGTCGGTAACCGGCAGCGCGATCGGATCCTTCATGCGGTGCCTCGCTGGAGGGCGGATTCTAGCGGCATGGCATACAATCGACCAACCGAGCGCCGTCCATGAAAGTATTCGACCTCTCCTGCGAGCACGATCATCGGTTCGAAGGCTGGTTCGGATCCGCCGACGACTATGACGCGCAGCTCGCCCGCGGGCTCCTCGAATGCCCGGTCTGCGAGAGCCGGTCGATCCGCAAGATGCTCGCCGCGCCGCGCCTGAACCTGTCGGGCGCCACTGAACCCGCAGCCGTTCCCGCTGCGCCGCCGAAAGGGCCGGCAGCGCCGCCCGACCCCCGAGCGCTCCAGGCGCTGGTCGTCCGGATGGCCCGACACCTGATGGAGAACACCGAGGACGTGGGCGACCGGTTCGCGGAAGAAGCACGACGGATCCACTATCGCGAAGCACCCGAGCGGGGCATCCGTGGCGTGGCCACCCCCGAGGAGGCGCGCGAACTTGGGGAGGAAGGCATCGAGGTGTTCTCGTTCCCGCTGCCGGCAGTAGTCAAGGAGCCGCTGCAGTAGCGAACCTGCGGCGGGCAGCGTACGTGCCGCCCGCCGCAGTGCGCGCCGCCAGCGGCCTCAGCGCCCCGGGGCGGCGCCCGCCGCCGGCGCCGGTGGCTTACGGCGATCGGCGAGCACCTGCACCCCTCGCTGCACCGCCGGGCGGTTGCCGATGGCTTCGAACCAGGCCTTCACGTTCGGGAATGCGTCGAGGTCGATCCCCTGGTTCTGCCACGAGCGGACCCAGGGCCAGATCGCGATATCGGCCACCGTGTACTCTCTGCCGGCGATGTAGTCGTTGAGCGCCAGCCGCCTGTCCATCACACCGTACAGACGCCGGGCCTCCTGGGTGTACCGATCGATCGCGTAGGGCACTTTCTCGGGCGCGAAGATCCGGAAGTGATGTGCCTGGCCGAGCATCGGCCCAACCCCCCCCATCTGGAACATCAGCCACTCGAGCGCCTCGTACCGGCCGCGGACCGAGCGGGGCAGGAAGCGCCCCGTCTTGCCGGCCAGGTAGAGCAGGATGGCGCCCGATTCGAACAGCGCGAACGGCTCGCCGTCGGGGCCTTCGGGATCGACGATCGCGGGGATCTTGTTGTTGGGGCTGATCGCCAGGAACTCGGGCTTGAACTGGTCGCCCGTGCCGATGTCGACTGCATGCACGGCGTAGGGCAGGCCGCACTCCTCCAGCATGATGTGGACCTTGTGGCCATTGGGCGTCGGCCAGGAATAGACCTCGATCATCGTCAGTGGCTCCGGTAAGGGTCGCGGCGCTCAGGATCCGCGCGTGATGGGCATCTCGACCCGGTCGGCGGCGCCCGGAATCGCCGAATGCCGGCCGAGCTCGAGCTTGGCGATGGCGGCGCGGTGCACCTCGTCGGGGCCGTCGGCGAACCGCAGCGTGCGCTGGTGGGCGTACATGTTGGCCAGCGGGGTGACCTGCGAGATGCCAGCGCCGCCGTGGGCCTGCATCGCCCAGTCGATGATCTGGCAGGCCATGTTGGGTGCGATCACCTTGATCATCGCGATTTCGGCCTTGGCGACCTTATTGCCCACCGTGTCCATCATGTAGGCGGCCTTCAGGGTCATCAGACGGGCCTGGTCGATCATGCAGCGCGACTCGGCGATGCGCTCGTGCCAGATCGAGTGTTGGGAGATCGGCTTGCCGAAGGCCACCCGCGACATCAGCCGCTTGCACATCAACTCGAGCGCCCGCTCAGCCGCGCCGATCGAGCGCATGCAGTGGTGGATCCGACCCGGCCCGAGGCGACCCTGTGCGATCTCGAAGCCGCGCCCCTCGCCGAGCAGGATGTTCGCGGCGGGCACACGCACGTCCTTGAGCTCGACCTCCATATGCCCGTGCGGCGCGTCGTCGTAGCCGAACACCGACAGGTGGCGGAGCACCTTGATACCCGGGGTGTCGGTGGGTACCACGATCATCGACTGCTGCTCGTGGCGACCGGCGTCGGGGTTGGTTTTGCCCATCACGATCAGGATCTTGCAGCGCGGATCGCCCAGCCCCGAGCTCCACCACTTGCGGCCGTTGAGCACGTAGCAGTCGCCGTCGCGGCGGATCGCGAGCTGGATGTTGGTGGCGTCGGAGGACGCCACCGCGGGCTCGGTCATCAGGAAGGCGCTGCGGATCTCGCCGCGCAGCAGCGGGTCGAGCCACTGGCGCTTGATCTCCTCGGAGGCGTAGCGCTCGAGGGTCTCCATGTTGCCGGTGTCGGGGGCCGAGCAGTTGAAGACCTCGGGCGCCCAGTGCACGCGCCCCATGATCTCGCACAGCGTGGCGTACTCCAGGTTGGTGAGGCCTTCGGGCACGCGCTTGGAGAACGGCAGGAACAGGTTCCACAGGCCGGCCTGGCGGGCCACCGGCTTCAGGTCCTCGATGACCTTGGTGGGGATCCAGGCGTTGCCGGCCCGACGGTTGGCATCGACCTCGTGGTGGTACGCCTCCTCGTTCGGGTAGATGTGCCGGTCCATGAACGCGATCAGGCGCGCCTGCAGTTCCTTGACCTTCGGGGTGTAGTCGAAATCCATCGTGTCGCTCCTCCTTGATCCGTGAATCGGGCGGTTCAGCGCACCTTCTGCGCGAACCCCCATGCCAACTCGGCGAGCGGGCGGACCCGCTTCGCCTGTTCCATCGCCTGCGGGCTGGAGGCGGTCCCGTCGAGGGCGCGCTTGACGATGCCCTGCAGGATGCCGGCGAGCCGGAAGCAGTTGTAGGCCAGATAGAAGTCCCAGTGATCGATCCGGTCGCGGCCGGTGCGGGCGCAGTAGCGGCGGATGTACTCGGCCTCGGCCGGGATCCCCAGCGCCGCCAGGTCGAGCCCGCCGATGCCCCGGAACTGCCCCGGCGGGATGTGCCAGCTCATGCAGTGGTAGGAGAAGTCGGCCAGCGGATGGCCCAGCGTTGACAGCTCCCAGTCGAGCACCGCGAGCACGCGCGGCGAGCGGGCGTCGAAGATCATGTTGTCCATGCGGTAGTCACCGTGGACGATCGTGGTCTCCTCGCCGGCGGGGATGTGCTGCGGCAGCCACTCGATCAGGCGGTTCATCTCGGGGATCGACTCGGTCTCGGACAGCTGGTACTGCTTCGACCAGCGGCCGATCTGGCGGGCGAAGTAGTTGCCCGGCCGACCGTAGTCGGAGAGGCCCACCGCGGCGACGTCGACCCGGTGCAGGGCGGCGATCACCCGGTTCATCTCGTCGTAGACGGCCTCGCGCTCGGCCATCGACAGACCGGGCAGGGACTGGTCCCAGAGCACGCGGCCCTCGACGCAGTCCATCACGTAGAACGCGCGCCCGATCAGCGACTCGTCCTCGCACAGGCCGTGGACCCGGGCGACCGGCACGTCGGTCCCGGCCAGCGCCGAGAGCACCCGGAACTCGCGCTCGACCGCGTGGGCCGAGGGCAGCAGCCGGGCCACCGGGCCGGGCTTGGCGCGCATGACGTAGCTGCGCGCCGGCGTGATCAGCTTGTAGGTGGGGTTCGACTGTCCGCCGCGGAACTGCTCCACGGTGAGCGGGCCGGCGAAGCCATCGACGTGGTCGTGCATCCAGCCCTGCAGGGCCGCGACGTCGAAGCGATGGCGCTCGGACACCTCGGTGGTGCCCACGTTGGGGTCGACGGCGTCGGTGCTCAATCGGGTCTCCGGGGTCGGGAACGGGTACGGTGGGACGGCGGGCGCGGATCAGTCGGGATGCAGTAGCGACAGGCCGAGCCGCGCCCTGCGCCGCAGCCAGAGGCTGGGCCGGTAGCGCGGATCGGCCGTGACGGCGTGCATTCCCTCGAGCACCTGCAGGACCACCGCCGGGCCGAGCGCGTCGCCCATCGACAGCGGGCCTGCCGGATAACCGAGCCCCAGCCGTACCGCGAGGTCGATGTCAGGAGGCGATGCGATACGCTGCTGGGCGATCTCGCAGCCGATCGCAATGACCAGGGCCACGACGCGTTGCGCGACGAAACCGGGGCTGTCGCGCAGCAGGCTCACCCGCGCGCCGTCGGCGGCGAACAGGCACCGGGCCGCCTGAGCGAGCAAGGGATCGGTGGCGGGCGTGGTCATCAGCACGCGTCGGGTGCAGGCACGGGCCGCGAACGGGAACAGGGTGTCGAGGGCGACTGCGCGAGCGGCGGGGAGCCGGGCATCGGACACCGCGGTGGTGGCGTCGATGCCGAGCGGTGCGACCACGGCGAGGCTATCGGCCGCGGGCTGCGCCGCGTCGTCGGGCACCGCGCCAAGCTGCGCGACCAGGGCCCGGAGCTCGGCCTGCCGCGGTCCGGGCGCCACCCAGACCCGTTCGAACGGAGCGGGGCCGGCGGGCGCCTCGGGTTCGGGCTCGGGCTCGGGCTCCTGCCGACCGTTCGCATGCCGGTAGAAGCCGCGACCCGACTTGCGCCCGAGCAGGCCCGCGGCGGCGCGCTGCGCCGACAGCACCGACGGCCTGAAGCGGGGCTCGTCGTAGAACTGGCGGTAGATGGACTCCATGACCGGGTGGGAGACGTCGAGCCCGGTGAGGTCGAGGAGCTCGAACGGCCCGAGCCGGAATCCCGTACCGCCGAAGACGACCTGCTCGCGCAGGATCCGGTCGACGGTGAAGGCGTCGGCCACGCCTTCACCCACCAGCTTCAGCGCCTCGGTGCCGTAGCCACGCCCTGCGTGGTTGATCAGGAACCCCGGGGTGTCCCGGGCGAGGACCGGCGCGTGACCGGCCCGGCGGGCCAGCGCCTCGAGCAGGCCCACGACCTTCGGATCGGTGTGGACGCCGCTGATCACCTCGACCACCTTCATCAGCGGCACGGGGTTGAAGAAATGGCATCCCGCGACTCGGGCCGGCTGCCGGCAGGCGGCCGCGATGGCGGTCACGGACAACGACGAGGTGTTGGTGGCCAGCACTGCCTGGGCGTCGAGCACCGACTCGAGCGCGGTGAACAGCTGGCGCTTGGCGGCGAGGTCTTCGACGATCGCCTCGACCACCAGGTCGCAGCCGGCCAGGTCGGTGAGCGCAGCCACCGGTTGCAGGAGCCCGGCGGCGGCGCGGGCCGCATCGGGCGGCAGCCGACCCTTGTCGGCAAGCCGGCCGATCGCGTCGGCGACCGCGTCTCGGGCGGCTGCAGCTGCACCGGGGGCGGCGTCGAACAGGCGGACCGGGTGCCCGGCCTGGGCGAACAGCTGGGCGATGCCGCGGCCCATGGCGCCCGTTCCCGCCACGCCCAGCACCAGTGTCTCGATGGGCTTCATCCGGTCCGATTCTACCTTGGGGGCACCGGCAGGAGGGGCAGCAGGACCACCAGCAGCGGCGCGGCCAGCAGGGTGGACACCGTCACTGCCGCGCTGATCGCCGCGCCGTCGGCGCGGTAGCGCTGCGCGAACAGGAACACGTTGGCGCCAATCGGGAGGGCAGCGGTGAGTACCACGATGGTCAGCGGCAGCGGCTCGAGCCGCAGCAGGTAGGCACCGATCAGCCAGGCGAGCAGTGGATGTGCAACCAGCTTCAGCGCCGACAGCCGCAGCGCCGGGCTGAACGTGGCGCGTATCGGCGCGCCCGAGAGCGAGGCGCCCAGCAGCACCAGGCACAGCGGGACGGCAGCCGCCGCGAGCAGCTCGAGGGTGGCATCGACCGCCCTGGGCAGCGGCAGCCCGCCGGCGCTCCAGCCCATCCCGAGGAGAATCGGCAGGATCACCGGGCTGAACAGCGCGCCTCGTAGCGCGCGAGACGCTGCACTCGCCGGCGAACCGCCGGCGAGTGCGCCCTCGAGCAGGAAGGTGGCGGTGGTGAGCATCACCAGCGCATTCAGCGCGATGATCGAGATCAACAGTACCAGCCCGTCGGCGCCCCAGCCGATCGCGACCAGCGGGATGCCGATCATCACGGTGTTCGAGAACGAGGCCACCAGACCGTCGACCGCGGCCTCGGGCGGGCTGGCGACCCGCCAGCGACGGGCTGCGACCCCGCCGAACACCAGCAGGGCGGCGCCGAAATAGGCCGCGGGCGCCGCCAGCGCGAGGCTCGAAAACTCGGTGCCGGCGAGCGCGCGAAACAGCTGTGCCGGCACGAACACGAGGAAGGTAAAGCGCGACAGGGCAGGCACGTCGGTCGGGGCGAGCACCGCCGCCCGCACCGCGATCCAGCCGACCGCGATCATGCCGTAGACCGGCAGGACCAATTCGAGCAGGGGTCCCGCCAGTTCCATCTGCCAGATTGTAAGCGTTGTCCCACGCACGGACCGCGCTACGATCGGGCTTCGGAACGACGGCGTCGGTTCGCCCTGGAAGGAGCCCGCACGATGATCACCCTGGTCGGATTCGCGTTCAGCAACTACTACAACAAGGTCAAGATCGCACTGCTCGAGAAGGGCATCCCGTTCGAGGAGGAACTGAACTGGGCCGACAAGGACGAGTCGACCCTGAGCTGCAGCCCGCTCGGCAAGGTGCCGTTCATCCGCACGCCGCAGGGCCCGCTGTGCGAGTCGCAGGTGATCATGGAGTACCTCGAGGAGGCCCATCCGTCGCCCGCGCTGATGCCGGCCGATCCGTACGCGCGCGCCAAGGTCCGCGAGCTCTGCGCCTTCCTCGAGCTGCACCTGGAGCTAGTCGCGCGGCGTGTCTATGCGCAGGCCTTCTTCGGCGCCAAGGTCGAGCAGTCGGTGATCGACGCCACCCGCCGCGAGCTCGAGCGCAACGCGGCCGCGCTGGCCCGACTGGTGTCGTACTCGCCGTTCATCGCCGGCGACACCTTCACGATCGCCGACTGCGCGGCCATCGTGCACCTGCCACCGGTATCGCTCGCGGCCAAGGCGGTGTGGGGAGACGACCCGCTGGCGGGCACCCCGGCGCGCGACTACGTGAAGCGGATGAGCGAGCGCCCGTCGGTGCAGCGGGTCAACGCCGACCGCAAGGCGAACATGGAGCTGCGCGCGGCGCTGCAGTCCCGGCGCTGACCCGGGGCGTTGCGCAGCGCTGCGGTCCCGGCGTCACGCAGCGCCGCAGTCCCGGCGCCGACCCGGCGTCACACAACGCTGCGGTCCCGGCGCCGACCGGGCGCTGCGCTGCGCGGACCCGCAGCGGCGCGCGACCGCTCCGCGCCCGAGCCGGCGATTCAGCCGCCGGTGTCGGTGCCCATCGACTCGAGCTCGGCGCCCAGGGCCAGCCAGGTCTCCTCGAGCCGCTCGCGCTGCTGGGCGAGCGAGGCGCGCTCGCGGGCGAGGCCGGCGGCAGCGGCCGGGTCGCGATAGGCGTGGGGCTGGGCCAGCCGTGCGTCGATCTCGGCGCAGCGCCGCTCGAGCGCGGCCAGTTCCGTCTCGAGCGCGGCCATCCGCTGCTGCAGCGGCCGCCGCTGGGCGTTGCGCTGCGCGCGCTGCTCGGCTGCGGCCCGCCGCTCGTCGCGCCGCGACCCGCCGACGCCCTCGGGCGCCGGGCGATCGCGTGGCTCCGTGGCCGCTCCGCGGCCCGCCGGCCGCG
>Ga0169931_10005574_pt1 | contig 19140 bp, 11 predicted proteins | sample Kivu_15m_20L_FD_129675 | JGI IMG/M metagenome (GOLD analysis project Ga0169931, IMG submission 129675) | Freshwater microbial communities from Lake Kivu, Western Province, Rwanda to study Microbial Dark Matter (Phase II) - Kivu_15m_20L... | ecosystem: Environmental > Aquatic > Freshwater > Lake... | reverse complement strand
TTTAACGGTGGCCAATGCGGTCAATACGGGGTCAACCGCAGACGACAGTTGGAACAGTATCGTGTACAACGGAACTGATTTTGTTTTGTGGGGAGGAATGGGAGGATCGGCAGCAGTGGGCAGTGAAAATGTCACATCAGCATGCGCGGTGTTGTGGAATCGAGGTGGAGGAAGTGTTGTATCCAATAACAACTATACATGGTCGACCGGAGAGAGCAATACAAGTGCAACAGTCTCTCCAACGCAAACCACCACCTACACTTGCACTTTCTCGGATGGAATCAACAGTTGCAGTGACCAAGTTACGGTGACGGTACTTCCCAATGTCACCAACGCCATCAGTGCTACCATCAATGAAGGACAATCCTACACTTTGGGCACGCAGACTTTAACCACTGCAGGAACATATACCGAGGTGTTTACTTCCGCAGCGGGTTGTGATTCAACTGTGACGTTGACATTGGCAGTGGAGCCTTTGTTGACTTGTAATATCACAACTCCCACCACGACATTGTGTGCGGGACAATCCGCCGTTTTGACTGTGAATACAACCGGAGGCGCTGGAACATCTTCTCAATTACCCGCCAACCTCCAACAAGGATTGGTAGCGTATTATCCTTTCAATGGCAACGCCAATGATGAAAGTGGGAATGGGAATAATTGCGTCTCAAATAATCCTTTGTATGTTCCTGATCGCGATGGCAATGATGGAAGTGCCTACTCATTTATTCCAGCAAGTAACAACTATTTAAGTGTTCCTATGAACAATTCGTTGAATTCAATTTCGACGAATGGATCATTTACTATTTCAGAATGGTTTAATATACCAAACTATTCATCGCAAGTGTTCAGCTTCGCATCTTTTTATAATGCTCAGAATAATGGTGGATGGGAAGTAATTAATCACAGTGGAATAGGTGGTTTTTATTATTATTACAACCAAAGTAGTATCGGTCCATGTGGATTAGGTATACAACTAGGAAGTTGGCATCACCTTGTTTATACATGTGATGTAACTTCTCAAATGTATCAGATTTATCTTGATGGTCAAATTGTTTGTGAAGGAGTTTTTAATTTGATTATTCCTTTTATTTCTCAAGGTTCTTTGTATTTAGGAGCAAGTCCAGTTGGACCTGATGAATCTAATTACGGAATAATGGATGATGTATACATATACAATCGTTCACTTTCTCCCTCCGAAATCCAACAACTCTACACCACCCAATCTTACGCTTGGTCCACCAACGAAACCACTCCTACCATCACGGTATCTCCAACCCAAAACACAACCTATTCTTGCACTGTTACCCAAGGCAATTCAACTTGCACTGCCAGTGTTGACATCACAGTGAATTCTGCTATCACCAACACCGTCAGCGCAACCATCATTGAAGGAGAAACTTATACTTTGGGTACACAGACTTTAACGACTGCTGGAACGTACACTGAGGTATTTACTTCCGCTGCAGGATGCGATTCAACCGTGACGTTGACATTGGCAGTGGAGCCTTTGTTGACTTGTGGGATAACTCCAAGCTCTGCATTAATTTGTGAGGGACAGTCGTCGCAATTGAGTTTTAATTGCAATATTAATGGACAGATAATTAATTCAAGCCCACCTACTTTAGTTGGTTACAATTACTATGGAGAATTTAACAACCGTTGGTATTATATGGCAACGGCTCCAAGCACTTGGACTTATGCTAATGCGGCGGCCAATGCTGCAGGCGGCTATCTCGTGTGTATTGATAACCAAGCTGAGCAAGATTATGTTGCTAACATTACGCCATTAAATATTTGGCTTGGATTTAGAAGAAATATAAATACAGATATTTGGGAGTGGGTAAATGGGCAACCGGTTACATACACCAATTGGAGAGGCGGTGAACCCAATGGGTCAGGACCTAATGGTGAACAATTTGCACAAATGTTAACCGATAATTGTTTTGGGATAAATCAATGGAACGATCTCAATGATATTTCAGTAAATGGGGCTTGTTACTCCGATATGTATGGTGTAATAGAAGTCCCCAAAACTGCGAACTACTCAATTTTGTGGAGTGAAGGTTCAACTTCAGCAACAGTTTTAGTCAGTCCCTCTTCGAGCACAACATTCACTTGTACAGCTACCCAAGGAAATCAAACTTGCACAGCCGGCGTAGACATTACGGTGAACCCGCTGCTGACTTGGTACGCTGACAACGATGGAGATGGTTTTGGGGATTTGAGTAATGTGGCAGAAGCTTGCGATCAGCCATCAGGATTTGTTTCCGATAACACCGATTGCAACGATATGGACGCCTCCATTTTCCCCAATGCAGAAGAAATTTGCTTCGATCAAATCGACAACAACTGCAACGGACAAATTGATGAAAATTGTGCCATCTACGGTTGTATCAACCCTACCGCTTGCAACTTCAATCCTCAAGCCAATACAGACGATGGTAGTTGTATTTTAGCACAACTGTACTACAATTGTGCGGGAGTTTGCATCAATGATACCGATGGTGATGGTGTTTGTGACGAGCTAGAAGTTTCAGGTTGCACGGATGCCACTGCTTTCAACTTTAATCCCCAAGCCACCAATGATGATGGAAGCTGTGAGGCGGTTTTAACGTGCGATGTTTCATCACCTGTTACTGAATTATGTGAGGGTGAATCAATTGATGTTTCAGTTGGTTCATCATCAAATGGAACCTTAAACCCATCTGGTTGGCAATTGATTATTCCTTCTTCCTCATATATTCCAAGCCAATTGAGTGTGGGATTGACCGATTATGATAGAGTGAATAATGTTGTCTATTCCGCCACAAAATCATCGGGTATAAATCGAATACAGAAATTTGATTTGAATAATCTAACTGTTCAACAGTTTGTACCTACAGGAGGCCCTGCCGAGTTATATGATCACACTTTTGATTTTAACAATAATAGAATACTTGCTTTCAGATCAGGAAGAGACCAGGTATTTTCATGGAGCGAGGCATCCAATCAATGGGTTAATGTAGGAGCTGGCTCTTTTGATTCTGAGAGCTATGGTGGTCGCGCTTTTTTTAATTCTCAAAATAATCGTGTAGGTTACTTCGGTGGATATGGTTGGTTTGCAGTGAAAAATTGGATTTGGGAAAACAACGGCAATGGATGGATTAGCACATATTCCAACAATAACAATTGTCAATTTCCAAAAAGAACCGGACAAGTTTGTCTTGGTAATCCAGACAATAATGAAGTTTATATTTTTTCTGGTCAAGGTAGTTGTGATGGGAATCAATTCGCTAATAGTTGTTCTTTGGGCTCACCATGGGCAACTGATGTAGGCATATATTGTTGGATAAAAGACTTGGCGAGATTGAATTTGAATACTTCATCGATAGAAACAATATTGGCCCCTAATCATCCTTCTATTTCAAAGGAAGGTGACATTGTTTTTGATTATGAGCATAATACTTTTTATATGTTAGGGGGATATGTTCCTTCGCCAACTTACAATGGTAATTACGGAAGCATTGCAACTTATGCAAATGATGTATACCGGTACAGAGTTGGTGTTGACAGTGGTTTTGAATTGTTTAACGTTTCTGGTGATGCTCCTGCCATTAAAATACTCAATGAAATGGGATCACATGGTGCGTATTATGATGCCCAGAACGATCGTATTGTATGGGTAAGGAATGACGGGGTATATGCGTTTGGTGTGAATTCAACTCAAATAAATACTTCTGAAGTTGTGTGGTCCACCGGAGCCTCCTCACCCACCATCACCGTCTCCCCATCCCAAACCACCACCTATACCGCAACCGTCACCTCAGCAACGCAAACCTGCTCAGACAGCATCACCATCACCGTCAACCCGCTGTTGACCTGGTACGCCGATACCGATGCCGATGGATTTGGAGATTTGAGTAATGTGGCAGATGCTTGCGATCAGCCATCAGGATTTGTTTCCGATAACACCGATTGCAACGATATGGACGCCTCCATTTTTCCCAATGCAGAAGAAATTTGCTTCGATCAAATCGACAACAACTGCAATGGACAAATTGATGAAAATTGTGCCATCTACGGTTGTATCAACCCTACCGCTTGCAACTTCAATCCTCAAGCCAATACAGACGATGGTAGTTGTATTTTACCACAACCGGAAATCTGTGATGAGTTGGACAATGATTGCGATGGCTTGGTGAATGAAGGTTTGATTCCATCGGATCTCAATAGTACCCCTGTTATCACTGCGGTTTATCCAGTTTGTACTACCGGAAACTTGTTCCCTGCTAATTTGAACAATGGCGTTAATTCCGCCGTGATTGAAGGCAATGGTCTCGATCTCTGGTATCGCCTCACCGCTCAATACAATACGTTGCGTGTAGGATTGACTGCCGCCACCGGAGACAATAGTATTTTGCTTTATCAAGACATGAATGGTTGCTTGATGTTGATCTCAGAAGAACATGAAGTAACCTCAGGTAATCAAATTCTATTAACGGACGCATTGGTAACCGGGGAGACCTATTACGTCGCGATTCATCAAAATGCAGCACCTACCAATCCCAGTGCTAAGGTGTGCTTTACCCATTTGTTGCCCTCCATTTGTGATCATGCGTATTCCGCTAATACAGGGATCTATGGCAATGTGTGTAGAAGTTTTAAAGCCGAGTTCAGAGGGAATGCGCTTCATTATATTTTCAATATCCAAAGCGCCACCGAGAGTGGGCAGGATTTGGGAATTACTCCTTGGAGCTATACCACCACTACCAGCAGCACCATTGTTACTCGCTTAGGAACGCTCCTTCCGGCTAATTTTGGTAGCAATCCAAAGATTTATACTCTTGACATTCCCGTGGTCTATGGCTTGTATGATGCCGCCAATCAATTGAACACCCTCACCGCACAAGCCACACAGACCTGCACCATCACCCTGCTTCCTGAGAGCGCGGTGAGCTTGCGTAGCACAGATCGTTGCCCTAATATCAAGGCCATCAATCAGACGATTGCTACAGATCGCAGTATTTGCGGCGCGCAACGTTATGAGTGGGAGTTGACGCAAGTAATGCCCACGGTCCAAGCTCCGATTACGGTATTGGGCGGACTCAACACCAATTTCTTATTCCTCAATACGGTACCGGGCATGGCCAATGGCAAGACCTACAATGTGCGTGTACGTTCTATCCACAGCACAGGAGAGGTAGGAGAATATGGTGCGGTGCAATGTATGAAAACCACAGGGGCGGGGATGATTTTGGAGAACCACTCCGACTTTGATGAGCCAAGTGTCCCCGTCACACAATTGGGAGGGGAGACGTTTGCTCTCTTTCCCAATCCTACTTTGGATGGTCAGGTGACCTTGATGTGGAAGGAGCTTCAGGAGGGACAGAAAGAGATGGTATTACGTGATGTCCAAGGCAGAGTGGTGTGGAAGCAGAAAGTTGTACTAGAAGGCAACGCCATCGAGCTCGATTGGAAGACGATGGATACAGGAATTTATCTGCTAGAGGTGGATGGAGAGACGGTGAGGGTGGTGAAGGGGTAGGCTCGCTACGCTCACGGGGACAAACTCGCTAAGCTCGTGGGACAAAACTAGATTGTATCTTTTGTCCCTTTTGTCCCTTTTGTCCCTTTTGTCGTGAGAAGCGAAGCGAACCTGTCTCTCTTGTCCCCTTGTCCCCTTTGTCCCATCCCGTCTCGGCTAAGCCGAAATTGAGACAAAACTCGCTATCTCGGCTCAGCCGAGATGGGACAAAACTAGACTGTATCTTTTGTCCCTTTTGTCCCTTTTGTCCCTTTTGTCCCTTTTGTCGCGAGAAGCGAAGCGAACCTGTCTCTCTTGTCCCCTTGTCCCCTTTGTCCCATCCCGTCTCGGCTCAGCCGAGATGGGACAAAACTAGACTGTATCTTTTGTCCCTTTTGTCCCTTTTGTCCCTTTTGTCCCTTTTGTCCCTTTTGTCGCGAGAAGCGAAGCGAACTTGTCCCCTTTGTCCCTTTTGTCTCGAGAGCGAAGCGAACCTGTCTCCCTTGTCCCCCTGTCCCGCATGCCTAAAATATTCTCCCTACCTTTGCGTTAGCATGAAGATGAATCCAAGAATTTTGTGGGCGGATGATGAGATTGAGTTGCTCAAACCGCATGTGTTGTTCCTTGAAGCAAAAGGGTATGCTGTTCAAACGGTCAACAATGGCAGAGAAGCAGTGGAGCAAGTAAAGAGTGCTCATTTCGATATGGTTTTTTTGGATGAAAATATGCCAGGGATATCCGGTCTTGAGGCCCTGCAACAAATCAAAACCCATGATCCCAATTTGCCGGTGGTCATGATCACCAAAAGCGAAGAAGAGCATATCATGGAGGGGGCCATTGGAAGTAAGATTGCAGACTATCTCATCAAGCCGGTCAATCCCAATCAAATTTTACTGAGCATTAAAAAGAATTTGGATGAGAAAAGATTGATCAGCGAGAAAACGACACAAGATTATCGACAAGAATTCAGGGAGATCTCGATGCAGCTGGGGAATCGAATGAATGCTGAAGAATGGGGAGAGTTTTACAAGAAGATGGTGTACTGGACGATGGAGCTCTCGCAAACACAAGAGGAGAGCATGAAGGACTTGCTTATCTCGCAAAAGGCGGATGCCAATGATCAGTTTGTGAAGTTTTATTCTGATCAATACCTGGACTGGATCAACGGAAAGAAAGAGGCGCCTGTGATGTCGCATACGGTTTTCAATAAAAAAGTTAAGCCGCTCATTGCGCCCGGAAAACCTTTGTATTGGGTGGTGATTGATAATCTGCGTTTTGATCAATGGAAGATCATTGCCCCTTATCTCAAAGATTTATTTAGATGGGAAAATGAAGATCTTTTGTACGCCATTCTTCCCACTGCCACTATGTATGCGCGCAATGCCATGTTCTCCGGACTGTTACCCACAGAGATGCAAAAACTCCATCCTCAATGGTGGAGAGAGGAGGATGAAGAAGGAAGCAAAAATGATTTTGAATATGATTTTTTGCAAGCGCAATTGAAGCGGTCTGGGTTGAACTTGAAAACCAGTTATCATAAAGTGGTGCAACATCAATTTGGAAAAAAATTGGTGGATCAGATGAGCAACTTGAAAGACAATGATTTGAATGTCGTGGTGTATAATTTTGTTGATATGCTAAGTCATGCCAGAAGTGAAATGGAAGTGATCAAGGAGTTGGCAGAAGACGAGCCCGCTTATCTTTCACTCACCAAATCTTGGTTTGAGCACAGTCCATTGCGGGAGATGTTGGAGAAAATGGCGGAGCAAAAGGCAAGGGTAATCATTACCACAGATCATGGAACAGTGAGAGTGGAAGATCCCATCAAAGTGATTGGAGACAAAGCCACCAATACCAATTTGCGTTACAAGGTGGGCAAGAATTTGAATTATAATGCAAAGGAAGTATTTGAGGTGAAAGATGCAGCACAAGCGCATTTACCGAGACCCCAGTTGAGTAGTACTTATATTTTTGCCAAGTCCAAAGGCTATTTTGTTTATCAAAACAATTACCACCAGTTTGTAGCGCATTATAAAAATACCTTCCAACACGGGGGAATCAGCATGGAAGAGGTCTTGATTCCTTTTGTGGTTCTTCAGCCGAAATGATGAAAAGTATCCGTTATTCGTTGTCAGAGATTGATCAAGTTGCCCAAGAATTGTTGTCTTCTTTGCCAACGAAGTGTGTGCTACTAATAGAAGGTGAGATGGGAGTGGGGAAGACTACTTTGATGTCTGCATTGCTCGGTATGTGTGGCATTCAAGATGTGTCCAGCCCAACGTATAGCATTGTGAACGAATATCTTTCTGATCAAGGCAAGCGCATCCATCATTACGATTTGTATCGGGTTAAAGATGTGGATGAATTGTATGAGATGGGTTTCATGGATTTATTGGAAAACGCTGATTGGCATTTTATTGAGTGGCCTGCGGTGGGAGCTCCATTTTATCCTGCCAATGCGATTCATTGGAAAATAGAAGTCCTTGCAAACCAGGATCGGATCATATCAATCACCTCTGAGTAGAATTAGCAAAAATCACTTGTCTCGCACGAGCAAAGCGAGTGCTTGTCCCTTTTTTCCCATCGCGGTAGGAGGTGAGATGTCTCGTTGTACCCTCGTCCCAAGATTGCGCAGCCATCTGTTGTCCGCATGAAATGACCACCCCGCCTCGGTTGAACCGAGACAGGTCCCGTCTCGGCTAAGCAGAGACGGTCCACCCCTCCTTTCTTTTGTTTCACAAAAGCAGGAGGGGAGATGTCCCCATGTCCCAAGATTGCGCAGCAATCTGTTGTCCCTTGGAACTGCCCGTCCCGAATCGGCTAAGCCAAGCCGTGACTTGTCGCCTTTGTCCTAATAAATCCATTTCACAAAAAAGGCCTCCCTTGCGGAAAGCCTTCTTGTGATCAAAAATAAAAAAAATCAATTTTCTGGTTTCAATGTCGCAGATAAATACTCTCTGTTCATGCGGGCAATATTCTCAATGCTGATGGTTTTTGGACATTGTACTTCGCAAGCTCCAATGTTGCTGCAATTACCAAATCCTTCTTCATCCATCTGCTTAACCATGTTCAATACGCGGTCTTTTCGCTCTGGATGACCTTGTGGCAGTAAAGCAAATTGAGATACTTTGGCACCTACAAACAACATCGCTGATCCATTGGGACAAGTAGCCACGCATGCTCCACATCCGATACAAGTGGCAGCGTCAAACGCCTTGTCTGCATCTGCTTTTGGAACTGGAATGGCATTGGCATCCATGGTTCTTCCGGAAGTGTTGACTGATACAAATCCTCCCGCTTGTTGAATGCGGTCAAATGCCGCTCTATCTACCATTAAATCCTTGATGACAGGGAATCCTGCACTGCGCCATGGCTCGATGTAGATGGTATCTCCATCCTTGAATGAACGCATGTGCAATTGGCAAGTAGTTACTCCGCGATTAGGTCCGTGGGCCTCACCGTTGATAAACATGGAGCACATTCCACAAATTCCTTCGCGACAATCATGATCGAAGGCTATGGGATCCTCTCCCTTGCGGATGAGTTGATCATTCAAAACATCCATCATTTCCAAAAAGCTCATGTCTGGAGAGACGTTGCCCAATTTGTACTCTGTCATTTGACCCGCGCTGTCTGCATTTGCTTGGCGCCATACTTTTAAGGTCAGGTTCATTCCGTTTTCCATGTTGTTATTTATAACTACGTGATTGTACTTTAATGTTTTCATACACCAACGCTTCTTTGTGAAGGTTGGGGACAGATGGATTGCCGGTAAACTCCCAGGCCGCTACATAATTGTAGGTGTCGTCTTGTCTCAGCGCTTCTCCATCTTCCGTTTGGAATTCTTCGCGGAAGTGACCGCCGCAAGACTCATTTCTGCTCAATGCATCTAAACACATCAATTCGCCCAAGTCAATAAAATCTGCTACTCTGCTCGCTTTATCCAATTCTGGATTCATTCCGTTAGGACTACCGGGCACTCTTACGTTGGCATAAAATTCTTGACGAATTTTTTGTATCTCGCTGATGGCGTATTTCAAACCCTCTTCATTTCTAGCCATTCCACAATAATCCCAAATGATTTTACCCAATCTTTTGTGATAAAAATCCACGGGCTCTGTGCCATTGTTGGAGAAGAATCCTTTGATCTGTTGAACCACGCGATCTTCTGCTTCTTTGAATTCTGGGGTATCGGTAGAGATTTTTCCGGTGCGAATTTCGTCGGCTAAATAATTTCCAATGGTATAGGGCAAAACAAAATAACCATCGGCCAATCCTTGCATCAACGCGGAGGCGCCCAAACGGTTAGCACCGTGATCAGAGAAATTGGCTTCTCCGCACGCATACAAACCAGGTATATTGGTCATCAATTCATAATCCACCCAAAGACCGCCCATCGTATAGTGAACTGCGGGATAAATCATCATGGGTGTTTCGTATGGATTTTCTGCTACAATTTGCTCATACATTTGGAAGAGGTTGCCGTACTTTTCTTCCACCACTTTTTTTCCTAAGGCAATGATTTCTTCAATGCTCGCATTGTGCATTCCTTTGACAGTAGCACGTTGTCTTCCGTATCGCTCAATGGCACTGGAGAAATCAAGATAAACCGCTTCTCCTGTCGCGTTTACACCAAATCCAGCGTCGCAACGCTCTTTGGCCGCTCTAGAAGCCACATCTCGAGGAACCAAATTACCAAAAGCTGGATAACGACGCTCTAAGTAATAATCTCTTCGTTCTTCTGGTAGATCGGTGGGCTTTAATTTTTTTGCGCGGATGGCTTCTGCATCTTCCTTGAACTTCGGCACCCAAATTCTTCCATCGTTTCTCAATGACTCCGACATCAAGGTCAATTTGGATTGATGATCACCACTTACCGGAATACAAGTAGGGTGAATTTGCGTAAAACAAGGATTGGCCATCAAAGCACCTCTTTTATGTGCTCTCCAGGCCGCGGTTACATTGGACCCCATGGCGTTGGTGGAAAGGAAGAAAACGTTTCCATAACCTCCGGTACACAATGCAACTGCATGTGCTCCATGGCGCTCAATTTCACCTGTCACCAAGTTGCGAGCAATGATTCCTCTGGCTTTGCCATCCACTATCACTACATCCAACATTTCGTGGCGGTTGAGCAAAGTGACATTGCCTTTTCCAATTTGACGACTCAAAGCGGAATAAGCTCCGAGCAATAGTTGTTGACCGGTCTGGCCTTTGGCATAAAACGTTCTGGAAACTTGGGTTCCTCCAAAAGAACGATTGTCCAATAATCCGCCATATTCACGAGCGAAAGGAACACCTTGTGCCACGCATTGGTCGATGATATTGGCACTTACTTCTGCCAAACGATACACATTGGCTTCGCGAGCTCTGTAATCACCCCCTTTGATCGTGTCATAGAACAAGCGGTAAGTCGAGTCGCCATCGTTCATGTAATTTTTTGCAGCATTGATTCCCCCTTGCGCGGCGATACTATGCGCCCTGCGTGGTGAATCTTGGAAACAAAGTGCCTTCACCTTGTATCCCATTTCTGCTAGAGAGGCCGCAGCGGATGCTCCTGCCAATCCTGTACCTACTACGATCACGTCAATATTGCGTTTATTGGCAGGATTGACTAGACGAGCGGTGTTTTTGTATTTCGTCCACTTTTGGTCCAATGGACCATCTGGAATTTTTGAATTGAGTTCCATATTCAGTGTATTAATGAACCAAGTTTAGATACATTGCAATTGGCATTGAGGCAAACAATGCGCTGATGACCACAGAGAATGCATCTCCTGTGTTGGCAATCAAAGAAGCATATTTGCTGTAGTTCCAACCCATGGATTGGAAGGCACTTCTGAAACCATGTAGCAGGTGCCAGAAGAGAGAGAAACATCCTAAAACGTAAATGATCACCACCCATAAATTAGAAAATACGAGTTGCATTTCTGCAAATAAATTTTCAACCCGTTCTCCGTCAATGTCGATGTGTTTGTTGCCGGTTAGTTCGGTAATGCGAGTTTTCAACCAAAAGTCTTTTAAGTGAATAACCAAAAACAACAAAATCAAGGTGCCTAGAATGGCCATGCTTCTGGAATACCATTGGCTACTGGCATTGGGTTTTTCGTAGGCATACTTTACAGGACGTGCTTTTCTGTTTTGAAAGAATAGCACCAGTCCATCTACAATGTGCAGAATGAGTCCTGCAAACAAACCAATTTCCATGGTTCTTACAATCAAATTGGTTCCCATAAAATGGCCCCAACTGTTGAAAGTTTTGCCGCCATCATTGAAGAATATCATCGCATTGATTGCGGCATGAACAACCAAGAACGAAATCAAGAACAAGCCCGTGGCTGCCATGACATATTTCTTAGTGAGTGAAGATTGAAAAATTCCTTTCGCCATACGTTTTTTTTATACGGCACGAAAATAAGGACAGAAAGCTAAACACTCGTTAAAAATGACATTTTGCTGTTTTCTTTTGACTTTTTACGGTTTAGCTGACACGACAGAGTGTTTTAACTCCCTAATTTCCCCAAAATTTCTATTGAAGTCGAACAGAAATTGGCCTGTGGGACCAGTCTTGTTTTTGGCCAGCAGCCATTCCAGTTTATTGTAATTGGGTAGGCCATTTTCATCTTGGAAATAGCCATAGCATTCGGGTCGATACAAAAAAATGATTTTATCTGCCCATTGCTGAATGATGCCATAGGGTTGTAAATGTTGCAAGGCGGGCTTTTTAGGTCCTTTCTCTTTTTCTATAGAGCTGCTTACGGGCGCTGTGAAGATGATCGTTACCTTATATTTCTGCGCGATTTTTTTGATTTGATCAATGAGTAGGTTCACTTGCTTGGGATGGTGTTCATGGCTTTGATCTTCGAAGGAGTTGATGTTATCGATGATCACCACTTCCATTTTCTCTTTTGCGATAATGGACTCCATATTGATCATGTAGTCATGGACGTTATGGAAATAATCGCTGTTAATAACCAAGGGCATTGCATACAGTTGGTCAGACTGATAATACAAATGCCTCATCATTTCTTCATTGAGTTGGCCACTTTGAATGTGATCTAAAGAAAATTTGGTTTCTAGGCAAAGCATACGTTGCACAAGGGCTCTTTCGCTAAGGTCTGGTGAATAGAGAAGTGTGTTGTGCTTCTTGGCGATGGTTTGGATCAAGTAAAGCAGGGATGCGGTTTTTCCCATGTGAGGTCGACCTGCTATACAAATGATCTCTCCTTTTTTAAAACTGCCCATTTGTTCTACCCAAAAGGAGGGAGGTAAGGTAATGGGCTCTTCTTTTAACAGCTCATTTTTGCGTTGATCCCATTGCTCCATCACTTCCTTGATGTGCAGAGGGCGGGATTGTATATTCAGTTTTTCTGACTTCCACTTGGAAAGTTGAACTTGGATTTTTTCAAAGAGCAAGTGATCATCTTCATCATGCTGATCGATGATATTTTGAATGGTAGAACCGAGCGTTGGGTACATGAGATTTCAATTGGACGTGAAAACTACCACTTGAAATGATTATAGTGCGGGAAATAAAATGAACAGTGAATAACTATTTTTTAGAAGGGATCCAAAAAACAGCGAAGCTGGCCAAAATAGCCAATCCACAAACCACGATGAGGCTGATATTGGGTGTGTCGTCGGGCATGGCAAAGGTGAGCATGATAAAAAACAGCGTCACCAAATACAATACGATACTGACTTTTCGATGCGACCATCCGAAGGAAAGCAGTTTGTGGTGAACGTGATTTTTATCTGCTAAAAATGGGGATTTTCCGGAAGCAATACGAACAATAAAAACTCTCAAAGTGTCTGCCAGCGGATAGCATAGGATGGCCATGGCCAATACAGGTTTGGAAACATGGGTGGCGATGCCAATCATTCTATTGGGCGGAAATTCAATCAATTTCATGGCCAGGACATACATGACCATTCCAAGGATGAGCGAACCGGCATCACCCATAAAAATTTTGGCGGGTTGGAAATTGAAAATCAGAAAACCAGTCAATGCCCCGGCCATGCTAATGGCCAAAAGAGAGAGTGGTAAATCACCGGTGCTATAAAACCAAAACCCAAAGGTTGAAGAAGCAATCAATCCAATTCCCCCCGCCAAACCATCCACCCCATCGATCAAGTTAATCGCATTGACAGTAACGATGTAGGTAAACAGACTCATGACAATGCTCAACCAATAGGGTAAATCATACACATTGAACAATCCCCAAAAACTGGTGATACGGATGTCAGCGAGAATTACCAAGATAAATCCAACCAATGCATGAACGTATAATTTTTTTACAGGCGCTACTCCGATAATATCATCTTTAAGTCCCAGAAAAAACAAAATGAACATGGAGGCGATCAAATATTTAAACTCATTGAGAGCGGAAAGTGGATCGTAATTATTTCCCATCATCCATGAATCTTTGGAGGGAAAAAGCAGGCTGTAGGCGAAGATGGTTCCTGCAAAAATCATGATGCCACCTAATGTGGGGATACTACGGCTATGCAGCTTTCTTTCGTCCCCTGGCTCATCTACTAGATGCTTGAGCTTGGCCACTTTGATCAAAGATGGCATAGCAATCATCACCAACAATAGGGCAGTAAAAAAAGCAAGCACTAAGTTAACAATCACAGCAATTTAGTTTTGGTTGTTCTAATGTACAAAACATTTATCAAAAATCAAAGTATCGGCTATTCAAAGTACTGGATAAGTTTATAGTGAAAAGTGATGCATTATAATTTGCTCCTTCAGAAACAGTGCTCATTTTTCTGATATCATTTCTTTGGGTATAACCCAACCAAAAACATAAATGCACTTTGGGGTTGATCAAGCAACCTGCCTGTAGCTGCCATTGCAGCATGGAGCGGGTGCCGGTTGAACCGATGAAAAAACTTTGCTGATAAGGGTCGGCGCCACTGGATAAAGTTTGGTTGATTTGGTGGATGTCTCCATGAAAAAGAAATCTTTTTTTAGTATAATCCACTCGAACGAGCCATTCCTTCATATCACCACCAGCAGGATGCCCCAATGTCTGCTGCTGTTGTGTATAGGAAAGCAAATCTTGAGAATAGGAATACATGTATTTACCAGTGCCATTGTACTCAATTCGGACATCCAAATTTTTAATCAGAAAGTTGCTATATAATACACCCGATTGAATTCCATAGCTTTTTGTTTTGTTGTTGATCCATCCATACTGGCCGTATAAGGTGAATTGATGAAAGGCATTCCATTTAAGGTTAATCCCATACAAGGTGGAGCTAACATTGTCATTGGCAAAAGCACTTCTCGCTCCAACGATAGGTATATAAAAAGAATAATGCGGTGACTCATGTCCTTTAGGTGTCCAAGTTTGATAGAGGACACTTTCTAAAATCCCAAGTTCAACATTGGGATGGGGAGTAAGGATTAATAAATTCCAAGTGCCTATCTTTCTTTTGAAGAGACTTTCCGATGTGCTTCCGAGGGGCAATCGCTGTTGCTCTTGTAACAATGCAGCCGAGGATAAGTAGGTAAACCATTTCCCTGAATACCGTAAACTAGCAAACGGATAGCTCATTGCAGCATCAGACAATAGGATGCTTCTGTAGCCGGATCCGATGAATTGCTTTCCATAACTCAAAGAGATTTGCAATTTAGAATGCGGCTCTATTTGAATGCTGCTGTTGGAAACTGCATAATCATATCCATTTTTTTTAAAAGCTTTGAATCTTCCCATGCCGGGAATCACCTCAAGGGAGTCGCTCATGGAACTCATGAAATATGGAAATACACTTTGATTTTCGGAAAAAGCAGTATGAAATGAGAAGCTATTCCCTATATTTCCCTTTACCCATATGCCTCTTGAATTGTTATATTGTTTTCCTACCCGTTGATTGTGATCCTTGTTCGACTGATCGCGATAAAAAGAGAAATCTACCCAAGGATCTGCCGTGATATAGACATCTTCTTTTTTGTAAGTCAGCCAGTGATCCCTGAATAAAATTCGATTGATATTCCAATAATATTTTGCTGAATCTTGTATTTGTGAATCAAATTGACCGAAGCGCGTTTGACTTTGAAGCAGGGGTTTGTAGGAGGTTGCAAAGCCGTTGGCATTTTTCAATTGGTGTCTTTCAATTTCTCTGTTCCAATAATCATGAATGGGAATTATTTGAGCGTGGGAAAAGTGAGCAGTGAAAAGGTAGCTAATGAAGATAAAAAATCTCATACGTTGGCGTATTCACGTTTGAAGATTTCATACACCTGCTCTATGCCTTGTTTCAATGAAATTTGGGACTTCCAACCTAGTTTTTCTAATTTAGAAACATCCATGAGTTTTTTGGGAGTGCCATCGGGTTTGCTTGCATCCCATATCATCTCTCCGTTGAAACCGACAATATCTGCAATCATCTGAGCCAATTCTTTGATGCTGATATCCACGCCACTTCCTACATTGATGAATTGCTCTTCATTGTAATTTTCCATTAAAAACAAACACGCTTGGGCAAGGTCATCAACATGTAAAAATTCTCTCATGGGCGTCCCTGTTCCCCATAAATGCGCGGCTTGTTGACCATTGACTTTGGCTTCATGAAATTTTCTGATCATGGCTGGCAGAACGTGTGAGCTGTTTAAATCATAATTGTCATTGGGACCATATAAATTGGTGGGCATGGCAGAAATAAAACAATCGCCGTATTGTTGTCGATACGTCTCACACAATTTTATACCGGCAATTTTAGCGATGGCATACGGCTCATTCGTGGGCTCCAAAAATCCAGATAGCAATGATTCTTCTTGCAAGGGTTGGGGAGCAAATTTTGGGTAGATGCAAGAGGATCCTAGAAATAGAAGTTTTTTGACTCTATTTACATGTGCTGCATGAATCACATTGGCTTCCAAAATGAGATTGTCATATAAGAATTCTGCACGATAAGTATTATTAGCCATGATACCTCCCACCTTTGCGGCCGCTAGAAATACATATTCGGGTTTTTGTTCTTGGAAAAAATCATGGACCGCCTTTTGGTTTCTTAAATCCAATTCAGCAGAAGTGCGGGTAATAAGGTGATTAAATTGATTCTTTTGTAGTGCTCTAACAATAGCGGAACCCACCATGCCTCGATGGCCCGCTACATATATTTTTGAATCAATTTTCATCGGGCTAAATTAATCTTTTTCATTGTGATTTCACGTCTAATGCATGTCGAAGACCATTCCCAATGTACATCAACGATAGTACCGTGATCATGATCAGTAAACCTGGAACAATGGCAAGATAGGCGTGTGACGTAGTGATCATGGAATAGTTTTCTCGAATCATATTTCCCCAGCTAGGAGACGGAATCTGTGTACCCAATCCTAAGAAACTCAATCCACTTTCAATCAAAATAGCACTCGCAAAATTGGCTGCAGAAATGACAATGATGGGAGCCATGATATTGGGTAGAATATGCCGATACATGATCGAAAAATCCGAGGCACCAATGGATTTTGCCGCTTCGATATATTCTTTTTCTCGGATGCTCAGCACTTGTCCTCTGGCCACTCTGGCCACTTCTACCCACATGGTGAGTCCCACTGCAATGAACACTTTCCAAAAGCCCGTACCAAAGGCAAGAATGAAGGCCATCACCACCAAAAGACCAGGTATGGACCAAAACACATTGATGATCCAAGACAGTATTTGATCGATCCATCCGCGGTAATATCCTGCGATTACTCCTATGGTGAGACCAATGAGTAATGACATCATTACGGCAATCAACCCTACCAACAAACTGATATAAGTACCCGCCATCAATCGAGAAAGGATGTCGCGTCCGAGTCTGTCAGTGCCGAGCAAAAAGGTTTTTGTTTCTGTATGCATGATGCCATCCGATGGGGGTAGATCCACATCGATTTGGGTTAATGGGGGTAATTGCGCGATGGATAAATTTTGTTGATTGGCGTTGGGTGAGCTATCGGGTCTGATCACAGGACCCAGCATAGCGATCAAGCAAAAAAGAAGCAGAATACTGAGGCCCACAACCGCTAATGTGTCTTGTTTAAATTTTCGCCAAAACAAAATTACCCTTGTATTTTTCTGCCCTTCCATTCTGTAGTGTAAAGTAAAAAAGAAGCAAGGGTCACCAAAACATAAAAAGGGTAAAAGAGTAAAAAGATGAATGTTGAAAAGGGCTGATTTTTGAAAGCAACACGGACCCAACTACATTCCACGGCTATGTACAAGAGAAGAAGGCCGAGCATTTGGATCGGTGCTTGGTTAGAAAGCACCAACAGCAAGAGTATCATCCAGCTAAAATTGGATAAAAGTGTGATCCATCCCAGCGCTTGCATATCCCAAATACGATAACGAGGCGCCTTGGATGACCATCTTCTTCTTTGCGAAAGAAGCTGATTCCATGATGTAACGGGAGGGGTGGTGGCAACAAGAGTGGGGTTGTCTAAAAATACAATTTTTCGTTTATCGATTCTGAAGGCCTCTAATAAAAATTGATCATCACCGCTGGAAATGTTATTTTGAATGACAGGAAAATACGATTCCATCCAAGCTTGTTTTTGAAAAGCTAAATGAGCGCCATTGCACAGCAGCGGTGTTTTTCGATGTGCGCTTCCTCTGGTGATTTTCTGTAGAATTTGAAATTCGAGCCATTGGAAAAAGAAAAGTGGGCCTTTTTCTTTTTGAATTTCAATGGGTAGAATATACAGATCAACTGAATTGGATAAATGTGTTTGAATATTCTTCCACCAATCTAGGGGCAAAGTGACATCAACATCTAATGTGATGATCCATTCATTTTTTGACTGTTGTATTCCGGTGGTCAAGGCGGCCTTTTTTCCTTGTCCGTTTGAAACGAGAATGCTTATTTCCTTATTGAAATCAGCCAATTGAGAAACCAATGGTGGATCGTTGCCATCATCCACGACGATCAATTCTACATTTTCAAATCCCTGAGTTTGTTGCTTCAATGTGGTAATGAGATGCATCAATTGATTTCCATCGTTCCTTGAACAAATGATGATGGAAATAGCAGGACGGGCTGTAGCATAGGGAGAAGAGTGAGCAGATTTTCCTTTGATCAAATAGCTTACCCAAAAAAGATAGGCGGCCATGGCGGTCAACGGGATAATCAATAGTACATTTACCCACATAGATGGCCGATCAAAAAGAAAGAGTGATATTGGGAATAGATCCTGGAACTGCTGTTTTGGGATACGGTATCATCGAGGTGAGAGGCAAGGAAATTTCGCTTTTGGCGATGGGAGTGGTGCATTTGGAAAAAATTGAAGATCACGCCTTAAAGTTAAGTAAAATATTTGAGCGATGCATTGAGCTCATTGACGGGTTTCATCCGGATGAGCTGGCCATCGAAGCGCCGTTTTTTGGAAAGAATGTTCAGTCTATGCTCAAATTGGGAAGAGCTCAAGGAGTGGCTATTGCAGCAGCTTTGAGCCGTCAATTGGCGGTCAATGAATATGCCCCGAGAAAAATCAAACAGAGCATTACAGGCAATGGAAATGCCTCCAAAGAGCAGGTAGCGGCCATGCTGCAACGACTACTAAAAATCCCTGAGCAAGATTTGCCCAAACAATTGGATGCAACAGATGGCTTGGCAGCAGCTGTTTGTCATTTCTATCAAACATC
>Ga0169931_10005573_pt1 | contig 19142 bp, 19 predicted proteins | sample Kivu_15m_20L_FD_129675 | JGI IMG/M metagenome (GOLD analysis project Ga0169931, IMG submission 129675) | Freshwater microbial communities from Lake Kivu, Western Province, Rwanda to study Microbial Dark Matter (Phase II) - Kivu_15m_20L... | ecosystem: Environmental > Aquatic > Freshwater > Lake... | reverse complement strand
TTTGTTCGTTAAGTACCGATAATATTCCTTGAGTTCTAGCCAAGGTACTATCTGTTTTACGTAATCTTTCTGTTAAATTTTTTACATCTTTTCTTAGTTCAATAACATCCGATGAACAACTTTCGATTTGTTTTTGATAGTTCATTTTGTTGTCGACCCATAAATACCCAACAACTAAAATCAAAATGAATTGAATATACTTTAGAGGATCTTTCAAATAATCTTCAAACGATAAAGGAATCTTCATACTGTATAAATATTCTAAAATATAATTATACTTAAATTAAAAAAATGGCATACATCGAACACAATTTTTTCCCGCTCAAAGTTTTCCTTAGAAATGAGTACTTATACCAAGGAAAAAAAGGTTATGGAGAATTTACACCTGGAGTTATTATATCTGTAAGATGTATGCCAGGACAAGCTGCATTATTTCAAGTTCTTTTAGAAAATGGAGTTTTAAGAGATAAATTACCAAGTCACGCTCTTTTGACCGAACCTGAATTACCAAATCCAGATTTACCTTTTCATTATTTACAGATTTGGAATTGTTTTTCTTATAATTTTACTTTAATACATTTGTCATACGTATACGATACTCCTGTAGAAGTTTATATGAAAGATAGAAAATTTTATAAAGGAAATTATTACGCTACAATAAATTGGGGTAGTAATGATTTTAATACTGATCTAACATTATCTGAAGATCCATTGGAGCATAAATCTCATCATATTATTTTACTAGAAAATGGTCAAATAGCTCTACAACCAAACAATCGAATTAAATGGTTTGAACCTAGTTTTGTTACAAAACCTTTTCCAGAAAAACCAGATTATCTTGTTAATAAAGATTATTATAATTGTGAAGGGTATGAAAAATGGAATACTGAAGATAGTGAAAGAATGTTTTATGATAATGAATCTGATTTTTCAAAAAAAATAATACAAAATTGTTAATTTAATTAATAGAAAGTGATATTTAATTGATAAATCGATTTAACAAATGAATTGGATTAATATTATTACAACTCTTATAACCTCAACAACATCAATTATTGTGGCACTTATTGCTGCTGGGTTTTTTAAGAGTTGGATGGATAAATTTAAAGAAAAAAAATCACAAGGAAAACTTATCAAACAAATTCAAAAAGATGAGGTTGTACATTTTACAATTAGAGAACTAAGAAGAAAATATAATGCGGATAGAATTTATATTATGCAGTTCCACAATGGCGGTATGTTCTACACACAAGCTCCGATGCAAAAAGTATCAATAACCTTTGAAAGGTGTTCTGATGGTCTCGAGAGAATGTTCGAAAGATTTCAACACGTATTTGTTTCGCATCACACTTGGTTTATTTCAGAAACAATTAATATGGGTATGTTTTCAACAAACCTAGAAGAAGATGTTAGAGATTTACCAACAAGAAGTTTATTGAAAACATTTGGAAACTACGCACTCAGTTCAGTACCTATCTATGATATAAATAAAAATTTGATTGGAATACTTTCTTTAGGCTGGGTGTTTTCTGAAATTCCAGATGAAATTCTAGAAAATAATAATTTTACAGAAAAATTCAAAACTGAATTATTATCTGAATCAAATTCGTTAGCAACATATTTATTATAATGGCAGCAAAATTATTTGATACTGATAATGTAAATATTGGTGGTGATCCAGCAGCCCACAGAAGTAGACCAAAATATAAGCCGGGTGATTGGTATAGTGGAAAGGGATACGATTTACATGTAAAACCCGGTACAATGGTTTATTCTCTTACTGATGGTAAAGTAGTAGCTAATAATTTGGATCCAGATGATTGTGCAAAAGGTGTATATGGAAATAGAGTAACTATTTTAACAGATCAAAATGATGAACTTTATTACACACATATCGAATGTCGATTAAATGTTGGTCAAATTATTAAAAAAGGAGATCCAATTGGTAAAGTACGAAGCGGTTGTGGTGTTGGGCCACATTTACACATCGCAAGTAGGAAAAATGATGTTAAGGACTACGTTGATTTTAAAACTTGGGCTATTGTTGGAGGTGCCGCTGCGATGACAGATAAAACTACTAACTCTGGAGGTGGGGATTCACCAAAAAAAATTCCTGATGAAAGTGAAATGGGTAGTAATGTTATTGCCGCAATAATGCGAGACACTCTTCGACCGATTTATTCGCCATTTGCGGTCGGAACTGGATTAATAGGGTTAGGCAAGGAAAGTTCTGAAAACCAAAAATTAATAGAACAAATTCAAAGAATCAAAAATTTAATGTAAAAAAAAGTCCGAATTACTTCGGACTTTGATGATTCTAAAACTACTAAGATTACTGAATAGTTTGAGTTGAATCGGTTGCTACTGCTGTAGTATCTACAGTTTCAGTAGTTTCTTCAACAACAGTTTCTTCAACGGTTGTTTCTTCTGTAGCTTCTTGACAAGAAACTAGAGCGGTGGCAAAAAGAGCCAAGAAAAGGATGTTTTTCATAAATTTGTTTTTTTTATGATGTAAATATACACTCAAAGTTATAAATGTCAAATAAATGTACAAAAAATTATTTATTTTTTTTATAATGTCTATTATATTGGACATCTAATAATTTTTTTGATCAAACGAAATATTTACAACTATACGATATTTATGTTTATGAATGATTTAAAGAGAATTTTAAGAGAGAATCTTAAGAGACATATAAGAGAGGAATCTGCGAAAAAAAAACCAGAAGTTTATGTCCCTGAAAATTGTTTTGGTGGGCCAAAGACTTACGCTGGTGGACTTGTAGCTCTTATACAGTTATTAATGAAAGATAATGACAGGGATGCAAAATTAGCTGTTGAAGACTTTAAACAATTCCTGAAAGGAAGTTCTAAAATTGACGGTAAAGTAGTGGTTCAGATTCTCAAAAAACATGGAAAGAATCAGTACATTTCTTTTGCTGGTTGTTTTTAAACCCATCGAATTCGATGGGTTTAGTTTGTGGAGCTAGGTGGATTCGAACCACCGTCCTGTGAATTATTTCACGAGAGGCCTACATGATTATTCGATTATTCATAACCGACAAATAGTTGGTTCTTATTTACCATTATTACCAACAACCGTGGGAGTTTCACTTAAATCGGTAGAACCCCTAACTTAACCTCCATTCCTTTTTGGGTAGAAACCACACCGTAAGGACTTCTGTTGCAAGGTACTTAGTCCGTAACCCCCGGTGATTGTCTCAATTAAGCTACAACCGCGACATCAGACTTCAAGAGTCCGATTGTCTCCATACGTGCGAAAACATCGCCATTTGATTGTTTGAACCAGTTTTTACGAGGTTAATTCAGCCCCGTCATGCCCTCTCAGATCCATTGAAACCAGTCGATTCCTGTTAGCCCCGAGTGAATATAAATATACTGAAAAATTTTGAAATGTCAAATTCTTGAACTATATTTGCTTCATTATGGAATACAGAAATTATGACTTGTTGAAAACTATTTTGGCAGTCCCAACTAAAACTTATCAAGAGGACTTGATGATCGAGTTTCTTGACAATTATTTGACTGAACAGAATATACCACACTACGTGGATGATTATGGGAATGTTTATGCCACCAAAACATCGGAGAGATTTCAAAATCAAGTTTTCCCTTGTGTAATAGCACATACTGATACAGTTCACAATTTGGTTGATCAAATTATAGTTGAAGAATTTATTGGTAAGGACAGACAACAAAGATCCAAGACTTGTTTAAAAGGTGTAAACTCGAAAGGTAAACCAACTGGTATTGGTGGTGACGATAAATGTGGAATTTTTGGAGGACTTACAATATTGATGGATTTACCACATGTAAAGGTGGCATTTTTTGTAAGTGAAGAAACTGGATGTCACGGTTCAAAAAATAGTGATCCAGAATTTTTCAAGAACGTTGGATATACAATTCAACTTGATGCTCCAGAAAATTATATGATCTCTGAAGTTTGTAGTGGTGTTCGGTTATTTGATAGAGATTCAGATTTTTTCTCGAAAGTAAATCCGATTATCACCGAAATGATGATTGACGCTCAGTATATGTACCACCCATATACTGACGTTTCTCAAATGGTACTCAAACACGGATTGACCTCAATTAATATTTCTTGTGGTTATTACAATTACCACACCGCAAATGAATACATTGTCTTAGATGACCTTTACAATTCAATTGAGGTTGCCAAACGAATGATTGAGTCATTGGGTTATGAAGTTCACCGAATGGAATCAAACAAACGATTACAAGATTTACGTTGGTGATAATTGATAAAAAAGAAAAAGGGGACTTAAGTCCCCTTTTTTGTTGATATCTTAATCTCTTCATCTTTGTAGGTGAGGTAATAATTTTTACCCTCTACAATATCACCCGACAGATATTTTTCGGAGATTACGTCTTCAATTTTTTCTTGAATAGCTCTTTTGATTGGTCGAGCACCATAGGTCTCATCAAATCCAACTTCAGCAATATGTTCAACAACTGAATCTTGACAAGTCACATTGATCTTCAATCCTTTGAGACGACTTGTAAGTTTTGCAACTTCAATTTTAACAATCTCTTTAACCTCTTCTTTTCCGAGGGAATTGAAGACAATAACATCATCAATACGATTGAGAAATTCTGGTTGAAAATATTTTTTCATTTCAGATTGAAGGATTGTTTTTTTCTTTTCTTCTTCAGCGTACCTGCTTGTTGTAAAACCGATACCAGTTCCGAAATCTTGAATTTTTTTGATACCAATGTTTGATGTCATAATAATCAAACAATTTTTGAAACTAATTTTTCTACCTAGTCCATCCGTGATATGTCCTTCGTCAAGCATTTGAAGAAGTGTATGAAAGATGTCTTTGTTGGCTTTTTCAATCTCATCGAATAAAACAAGTGAGTATGGTTTAGCTTTTACCTGTTCGGTAAGTTGACCACCCTGATCATAACCAACGTATCCAGGAGGAGCACCAATCAACCTAGAAACATTATGTTTTTCTTGATATTCACTCATATCTACACGAATTAGAGCGTCAGGAGATCCAAAAATTTGTTCGGCTAATTGTTTTGCCAAATGTGTTTTTCCTGTTCCAGTTCCACCTAAGAAAATGTAACTACCAATCGGTTTATTTGGGTCTTTAAATTTCAAACGGTTTCTACGAATTGATTTTGAAATTTTGGTAATCGCTTCGTTTTGTCCAATTACTTTTTTCGATAATTCATTTTCAAGATTGGACAAATTATTCTTATCATCCAAGGTCAAACGGTTCAAAGGTATTTTTGTCATATTGGACACAACATCCAAAACCACATCCACATCAATTGGACGTTTGTTCATCAAGAGTTCTTCTTCAAATTTTTTCTTTTCAATTTCTAGTTTATCCAGAATTTTCTTTTCAGCATCTCTTAAATCAGCGGCTTTTTCATAGTCTTGTTTTTTGACCACATCCATTTTTTGTTTTTTAATTTCAGAAGCTTTTGTTTTAAGATTTTCAATAATTGGTGGCGCTTTGATATCAATTTGTGATTTGGAACCAACCTCATCCAGAATATCAAAAGCTTTGTCTGGGAACTCTCTATCCGTAATATACCTATCTGCCAAGTTCACACAGAGTTCTAATACTTCATCTGAATACGTGACTTTATGAAAATCCTCGTATCTTGATTTGGATTGCTTGATTATTTGGAGTGTTTCCGTTTTTGATGGTGGATCTACAACAACTTTTTGAAATCTTCTTTCAAGGGCACCATCTTTTTCAATATGTTGTCTATATTCATCAAAAGTTGTCGCACCAATACAATGAATTTCACCACGAGATAATGCTGGTTTGAAAATATTTGAAGCATCCATAGCTCCCGACGAATTCCCAGCACCAACCATAGTGTGGATTTCGTCAATGAAAATAATAACATCAGGATTTTCAACAATCTCTTCAATAATAGCTTTCATTCGTTCCTCAAATTGTCCACGATATTTTGTACCAGCAACAATTGAAGTAAGATCCAAATTTACAATTCGTTTATCCCTTAGATTTCTCGGACATTTACCTTCGTGAATTTGAATTGCTAACCCTTCCACAATTGAGGTTTTACCAGCACCGGGTTCACCAATGATAATTGCGTTATTTTTTTTTCTACGAGATAAAATTTGAGCAATTCGAGTAATTTCTACTTCACGACCAACAACTGGATCCAATTTACCTTCAGCGGCTAATTTATTTAAATCCCGACTGAAATTATCCAATACAGGTGTTCCACCACTTTTTTTACGAACATCTTGTTCTTTTTCGTTCTCATCCATTGATTCTATCATTTTCTTTATTTTTTTACAAATATAGTGAACTATTGATTAAAAAACAATCTTTGTCATATTGTCAGAAAAAATAAATTTTTTATGTCATATTGACTTATTTTTCTTATTGGTATATTATTTGTATATGTTAGGATAAAATAAAACTAAAAAAACAAAGTTATGAATAAAAATGTGATTATCGGTATCGACTTAGGTACCACAAACTCGGCGGTAGCAATTATTGAAGGTGGTCAACCTATCGTGGTTGCTAATTCAGAAGGTAAGAGAACTACACCATCGATTGTTGCTTTTACTGATAAAGATCGAAAGGTTGGTGATCCTGCAAAAAGACAGGCGGTAACCAATCCAGAAAAGACAGTCTCTTCAATAAAAAGATTTATTGGTAAAGATTTTGATAAATGTAAAGCAGAATCAAAAAAAGTTCCTTACAAAACAACCAAAACATCAACTGGTCTAGTTGGTGTAAAAATTGATGATAAGACATATACACCACAAGAAATTTCAGCAACTATTCTACAGAAAATGAAAAAAACAGCTGAAGATTATTTGGGTTATGAAGTAACTAGAGCGGTTATTACGGTACCTGCTTATTTCGGTGACCAAGAAAGAAGTGCTACTATTGAGGCTGGTGAAATTGCTGGATTGAAAGTTGAAAGGATTATTAATGAACCGACAGCTGCAGCATTGGCTTATGGTTTAGATAAAAAATCAAAAGATTCTAAAATATTGGTATTTGACTGTGGTGGTGGAACTCATGACGTATCGGTACTTGAAATTGGTGATGGGATTTTTGAAGTAAAATCCACTGATGGTGACACACATTTGGGTGGCGACGATTTTGACAACGCAATTATCAATTGGATGACATCTGAGTTTCAAAATGAATATGGTATTGATATTACAAAAGATCCAATGGCCCTCCAAAGAGTTAGAGAAGCCGCTGAAAAAGCAAAAATTGAATTGTCGTCATCTTCAAACAGTGAAATTAATTTACCTTACATTACTGCTCGTGAAGGTGTTCCTGTTCACTTTGTTAAATCATTACCAAGAAGTAAATTTGAACAACTGACAAAAGATTTGGTTGACAGAACAATTGCTTGTGCGAAAAAAGCTCTTAAAAACGCTAAATTAAAACCATCCGAAATTGATGAGGTTGTTTTAGTTGGTGGATCTACTCGTATTCCAGCAATCCAAGAAGCGGTTGAGAACTTCATTGGTAAAAAAGCAAATAAATCAGTTAATCCTGATGAAGTTGTGGCTTTGGGAGCTGCTATACAAGGTGCGGTTCTTACTGGTGATGTAGATGATGTACTACTTTTAGATGTTATTCCATTGTCATTCGGTATCGAAACTATGGGTGGTGTGATGACAAAAATTATTGAAGCTAATACAACCATTCCAATCAAAAAACAACAAACATTCTCAACCGCTGTTGATAATCAACCAACTGTGGATATTAATGTACTACAAGGTGAAAGACCAATGGCAAATGATAACAGATCTTTGGGTAGATTTTTCTTGGAAGGTATTACACCAGCACCACGAGGTGTACCACAAATTGAAGTTACAATTGATATTGATGCAAATGGAATTCTTCATGTCACCGCAAAAGACCAGGCGTCTGGTAAAGAAAATAAAATCAGAATTGAGGGTGGTTCTTCATTAACACCAGAAGAAATCGAAAGAATGAAACGTGAAGCCCAAGAAAATTTGGAACAAGATAAATTGGCACAACAAAGAGTTGAATTGTTCAATCAATGTGATAATCAAATTTTCAACACGAAAAAAAATATGGAAGAGTGGAAAGATAAGTTTACTGAAGAACAATCTACGAAGTTAAATGAATGTTTGGAAAATCTAGAGAAAGCTTATTCTGAACGAAATGAAGAAAATTGTAAAGAACATTCGGAAAAACTTAATAAAGTCTTTACTGAAGTTTCGAACGAAATATACTCAACAATGAAACCAGAAGACGACATGAATACTACAAATGATATTCAAGACGTTGAATTCACAGAAGTAGAAAAGTAATTTTCGTATATTTATGGAAAGACCGACCCCTAAAAAAGGTCGGTCTTTTAATTTAAAAACTATGGCAATATCAAAACAAACAATCGAGGGTACTAAAATCATAAATGAAGTACAATCAAGTAATTTAGTCAGGACTGAATATGATACTAGTGATAGTAGTTTGGTTGTAGAATTTAAAAATGGAACCAAATACTCCTATGAAAATGTTCCCCATAAAATATATGCGCAATTTAGATTAGCGGAGTCACAAGGAAATTTTTTCAATATTAACATCGCAAAAGCATTCAAATATAAAAAACTGACTTGATAATATATTTATTATGAATGGAAGGTTATCAAGAAATACTCAAATCATTTGAAACTAGAGATATTCTCAATGGTGAAATATGGAATGATGTTTTTACCGACAATCCAAGACTCAAACCTCAAATCAGAAAAATTTTATTAAAAATTGCCTCTGAATTTCAAGGGTATTTAGGTGATGATATTTTTTTATCGGATGTAAGGTTCACCGGGTCTTTAGCCAATTATAATTGGTCGAAGTTTTCGGATATTGATTTGCATTGCATCATAGATTTCGAACAATTCGATCCATCAGAAAGAGAATTGTATAAAGAACTCTTCAATCTGAAAAAAACACTTTTTAATGAAAACCATAATATCAGAGTTAAGGGTTATGAAGTTGAATTATATGCTGAGGATATTTCAGAAAAACATGTATCATCTGGCGTTTATTCAGTTCTATTTAACGATTGGATCAACCAACCGATTAAGAAAAAAGTAAATATAGATAAGAAATTTTTCTTGAAGAAAGCGGATACAATGATGGATAGAATTGATAATTTAATGATTGATGTTAAAGATCTAGATATTGATACCGCATTGAAAAAAATAAAAGATTTTACTGACAAACTTAAAAAATATAGAAAATCTGGGTTAGATAAGGGCGGTGAACTTTCATATGAAAATATGATATTCAAATTTTTACGAAGGAATGGGTATCTAGAAAAACTTCAAACATTTAAAAATGAATTAATGGATAGGAAACTTTCGCTTTAACAATCCAATAATTCAATTATTTAACATTTCAGTATATTTATAACATAAAAAACTATGGAAGGAGCATTTAGCGCAGGCACAGAATATTTCGAGTGTAGAGTTTGTTTCAGTAGTTCAGGTTGTACCTGTACCTCCTCAACTTCACAAACTTTACCACATCCTATTTGGTCAACAAATAGAGAAGTTGCAATTATTCAGTTAGGTATGGTGCAATTGGGTGGAATGCACGGACTTAATTCATAAAAAAAATTAAAAAATAATAAAATGGCAGATCTAAAACCTATTGGGAGTGAAAGATTAACTGGTAAATCCAAAATACAAAGAATTTTGGAAATTTCTCGTTATAAAGAGAACATCCCTAACAACATCAATGAAACCGCAAGAACTGAATACAGCAAGGTTTTATCGGACGGAAATGAATATGAGATTGTTAAAGAAAAAATGGGATATGTAATCAAAAAAAGAGTTGATGAATCTTATGATTATATTGAACCTATGAAAAACAGAAAACACTATGGTTCTTATTCGGCTGCTTTAAAACGTTTGAATTTAATAGCTAAAGAGGTAAATAGATTAGTTGAAAATGAAGAGGAAACACCTTTGTTTAATTTAGGTGAACAAAAAAGATTCACATTAAAAACACCAAAGCCACCAGCGCCACCCTCAGTTCCAGCAACAGCTCAACCAGTTGCACCTGCTGAAATGCCAGCACCAATGGGAGACGTGACTTCCGCTGATGATATGCCACCTGTTGATATGAGTCAAAATATGGGAGGTGAGGAAACACCTATGCCTGACATGGGAGGTGAAGAAACGCCTATGCCTGATATGGGTGGTGAAATGCCTGATATGGGTGGTGGAAAAGAAGAAGTTTCTTTTCGTACAATTCAAAAATTAACAGGAAAACTAGGTCAAAAACTAAGAATGTTGGATGACACTGTTGGTATGACATCTGAAGATGTAAAATATGTATTAAATTCTATTTTATCTGCGGTTGATTTATCAAAATTAGAAGACGAAGATCGTGAAGATATTTTAGCTAAGTTCGAAGAAGATTATGATGAAGATATGATGGGATCTGATGATATGGGTGATCAAATTGATGTCGACACTGAAGTTGATATTCAAGAACCTGAAATGTCAGCACCGAAAGAAGAATTTGGTGAGGAAGATGAGGATGGAATGTTCCGTAAAAAAATCGGTTCAATTATGGACTCAGTTTTTGCTGAATCTGAGGTCGAAAAACTTTTATCTCAATACTATCGTGTGAATGAAAACGAAAAGAAATTGAAAGATAAAAAAATAGATGAGTATAAAAAAGTAACATTGAATCAAGTAAATCAACTAGCCGAAACAAAAAAACAAAAGAATAGTGCTGAGTTTATTATAAAAGAAACCAAGGGATTTAAGTTCAAAGGTAAGACTAATCTTAAAAACCTAGTTTTTGAAAATAATGGTGAAATTTTGAAAATTGATTTAGATGGACAATTTCTATGAGCCACTTAATTTATATCAACGGACTAGGCCCGAATTATAAAGGAGATAACATTTACGAATTTATCTTTAGTGACTCTTTTGATGTGTGGGGAGATAACTGGGATTCAAAACCAGCTCACGGCCATCCATTACCACCTGAAATGAAATACATAATTAAAGTCGGTATTCTACGTAATACTGAGGTGATACTAGATCTAGTTCAAAATTCTGACTATATGGGTGTTATCGATGCTATGGAAGACATAATAGCCCTTGGTTGGGAAACAGATGAAAGTTGTGGCGAAAATAAAAGATTGGTATTCAAGTTTGGTGAACCCGAACAAAGTATAAAAGATAAACTTTACGAAAGAGATGTCGTATTGGAATTTGAAAAACAAATGTCTTATGTCTAAAATTAAAATTAATAAGTTAGTAAAAGCTGGACTAAGTAGAAATATGGTTTCGCAATTGTCCGAAAGAGCAATGGATGTGTTAATTCAAAAATTTATTTTGGATGAACAAACAAATACAGGTACAGTTACAGTACCACAAAAAACCGATCCAACCAAAATTCGTGACTTAGCTAGTAAAGGGTTAAACGTTACCGTTGCAAATGAAGTGAAAGAAGATGAAGAAGACCCTATGAACTTTGAAAAAGGTAAGAGAACTCAAGATCCACACCAAGTTGGCCCATCATCAGGCGATGGTTTTGATGATTACGGAGATGGTATGGATGATGGCGAAATGACTGAAAAAAAACAAAAGAAAAATCCTTGGGCTATTTGTACGGCAACTATGGGTAAAAAATTCGGTACAACTGAAAGAAGTGATTGGTCTAAAAGACAGATGAAAGAATATGAGAGATGTGTAATGGATGTCAAAAAACAGATCAAAGAAAATAAGAACCCCCTACTTCCAATCCTAGAAAATATAACTAGAAAACAAATTGAAACCAATTTGTTACCTCAAATGGATAAAGCCTCATTAATTGAGATGGTCGCTAAAAACCAATCTATTGTTAAAAGACCACTTCATAATTCATCCAAAGATAAAACCAAAAAGATGAAAAAACCTCTCGGTTCTATGTTTTCAGTTACTAAAGAAAAATTTGAGAGCGATCTCAAAGAAATGGAAAAAACAGAAGGAAAAACACGTGAGTTATCACCCAATCCTAGTAAGACCAAAATTCCTGATTACTTAACTTTTGATCAACTTAATATTAAATTTAAAAAGTAATGTTGAAGAAAAAATTTATTAAAGAGGCGCCGATCGACTATGGTGATAGACCAGAAAGAATGGATTCGGGTACACAGAGGAAAATAGAAACTGGGCAAACTCCTATTTCCAAACAACCTTTTATGCCTAAAATCACAGGAGCACAAACATTCGAAGAAGTTATTGCCTCTGAAAGATTTAAACAAGTAATCGAAAACATTCGTAGATATACTAACATACCTGGTCCTGTTGATATGCGAAACATCAGTCAATTACAGATGTTATTAATGTCAGCACTCCGAGAAATAGTAAACATTGAAAGACAACACAAGGAATATTTAGAGAACTTATCAATTGAATTGGTTAGAAAAGAATTAGAAATAGGCCTCTCTGAGATAGAGTATGAATCTTATTTGGTTAGTTATGGAGAGATTTCCAACGAAGGTTTTCAAATGGAACCTGAAGAGAAATCCGTAGAAGAAATAGCAAAATTATTTCAAACACCAGAAAAGGAAGAGGATGAAGAAGAAAACCCAGTCGAAAGTTTACTCAGAGCCTTAGAAGAGTTTAATATTGAAAGAAGTAAGAGAAGATTAATTAATATGTTCATTCAAGGTGCTGGGGCTAAAGCCCAATATATGTACCATTTGATTGAAGAAAAATTAAATGAACTAGATCCAAGGTTATTAAATTTATACGGAACATTAATGTCCGTCAATGAAATGTTATATTGGATTTTGAACGAAAACATGCTAGGAAATTTGATGGGAAGTAAAGCTGGTTCGGTTGAAGTCGATACAAATCAAGATCCCCCGAAAGTTGTTGCCAAAGGGGTTATTTTTCCAGTGTTACTACACGAGCTCGTGAAAGGAACGTATGAAGTTATTGGAAAATTCGGATTACCATCAAACCCTGAAAAACAAAAGATGGTTACAGGATACGAGGATACGTTACCTGCTGAGGTTTGGGATTTAAGATTTGGGCCTGTGTTCTGGGAAAGATTATTAAACGTGTATCCTGATAGGATTTTTGAATCAGGACAAAGATTTATACAAAATTATTTGTTTCAAAAATTTGTTATGATGAGTGCTGAAGAATTTATTGATCTAACAAAAATGATTCTTTTGGGTAATCCGAAAGCAAATCAAATTTTGGATAGAATGGTAAAAGAAATATCGGAAAGATTAAGAGAACTAGAAAATGAAGCCAGTGAAAAAGATGAGGATGATGAATTGGGTGATATTAACATTGACGATATCTTCAATCGATAACTGAAATGAAATGGGATTTACTAAAGAACAACTTTTACTTGAATATACCAAGTGTGTTAGGAATACAGAATACGCTTTAAAAACATATTTGCAAACTTACGACAATACACAATCAAAGTATGTTCCTCTAGAACTTTTTCCAGATCAGGCAACCCTTATTAAAGATTACGAAGAGCACAACGAAAACATTGCAAAGAAATATAGACAAGCTGGTGTATCTACAGTTACCGCGGCTTGGATTAGTAAAAAATTAGCATTCGCTCTTAAAAACAAACCCGAAAAGGTTTTGTGTATTGCAAATAAGTTGGATACAGCAGTTGAATTTGCAAATAAAGTGAGGGGGTTTATTGACCAATGGCCAAGTTGGGTGGGTACTACCTACAGTAATGAAAAAAATTCCCAAAGACATTTTAAAATTTCTAACGGGTGTGAGGTCAAAGCGGTTGCTACGTCTAAGGATGCGTTAAGGGGTTATACACCAACAATTCTTATTTTTGATGAGGCAGCATATATTGAGGCTGATAGTGATTTCTGGGCGGCTTGTATGGCCTCATTATCGACAGGGGGTAAAGTGATTGTTATTTCCACACCAAATGGATACGACCCAATATATTATGAGATCTATGACCAATCTTTAAGGGGGATCAATGATTTTAAAATAACCGAAATGTTTTGGTGGAGAGATCCGAGATACACCAAAGATTTACAGTTTTTGAAAGTAGATGATCTTATTCATTTTTATCTTAACAGAGATGAATACCCAAATATAGAGATTGTTGATTTTTCAGACACACTACCATTCGATCGAGACTATGATGAGATCCAAAAACTATTGGAAGACGGATACAAACCAACGTCAAATTGGTTTGAAAAAATGGTCAAGAAATTAAAATATGATAAAAGAAAAGTTGCACAAGAATTAGAATGTAACTTTTTGGGGTCTGGTGATAATGTGTTTGAATCTAATATGATTCAAAGAATATTGGAAAATGATGTAAAAGAACCAGTGAACAAAATGGTGAGTGGTGGTTTGTGGTTATGGAAAGAACCAGTTTTGGGACATCGATATATTATGGGTGTTGACGTGAGCAGAGGTGATAGTGAAGACTTTTCAACTTTTCAAATTTTTGATTTCGACGATCGAGAACAGGTCGTTGAATATTTGGGAAAATTACCCCCCGATAGTCTAGCGGATATTGTTTATAAGTGGGCAACAATGTATAAAGCATTTGTTGTTATTGATATTACTGGTGGTATGGGAGTCTCAACCGCAAGAAAACTTCAAGAACTAGGTTACAAAGATTTATATGTTGATGGTATGGATATTGCAAATAAATGGAAATTTGATCCCAAAATACAAGATAAAATACCGGGAATAAATTTTAACAATAAACGAGTACAAATAATTTCCGCACTAGAAGAATATTTTCGTCACGGATTAAAAATACATTCAATTCGTCTTGTTAATGAAATGAATACATTCGTTTATATTAATGGTCGTCCTGATCATATGAAAGGACAACACGACGATTTAATTATGTCTCTTGCTATGGCGGTATATGTTGCCGATTATTCATTTACTCAGTTACAAAAAGTATCACAACAAGCAAAAGTTTTATTGGAATCTTGGGAAGTAAAAACATACGAACAACCTTCATCCCAACATTTTAATCCAGCATTACCAAACACAAATTATAAAGAAAATCCAGCGTTTAGAAATCAACCATCAAGAGCTGACTATGAACAATATTCTTGGTTGTTCGGTGGTGGTAAGCGTTGATTTATAAATCGAAGTATTTACCATTAAAAGATGGAAGATAAAAATTTAACAATATGGCAAAGACTTTCCCAAAGTTTTGGGCCTAACTCACTTCTAGGTCAGGATTTACCTACATATAAATTTGATAAGAAAGAATTACTCAGAACACAGAGTAAAGATGAATATGAAAAACAAAAACTTCAAGCACAACAAACTTACTATCTTGTAAGTCAATGGGCTAAAGTTGAAAACAATTTATACAACCAAGCGGTATATTATGAACCAACAAGATTAGCATCATACTATGATTTCGAAAGTATGGAATATTCGTTAAGTTCTGAAACACTCATAGCAACACCTGATGGTTTTATAACAATAAAAGACCTTGCAGATAAAGGTCGAGATTACGAATTTATTGTATATGCTTACGATCATAACACCGAAAAAGTTGTACCCGCATTAGCAAGGAACGCTCATTACACACGTGATGAAATGACGTATAAAATTACATTTGATGATGGATCACACATAATTGCAACATATGGTCACAGATTTTTGAAACGTGATGGCGTTTTTGAGGTTGTTGAAAACTTAAAACCCGGTGATTCTATGATGCCATTTTATCGTAAATCATTTTTTGATAATCAAAATTATAATTGGGTATATGTGTGTAATTCTAATGAAGGACATCACGGATGGGTTTCTGAACACAAATTAATTGCTGAATGGTATTACGACAAAAAAGTTAGTGTTGACGAAGAAGTTCATCACAAAGATTTTAATGGTAAAAATAATAACCCTGAAAATTTGCAAATTATGAATATTTCAGAGCACAGGGCTTATCACAGAAAATTGAATAATGAAAAACTTTGGGCTAATCCAGAATTCAGAGAAAAAATGTCAATTGTTGCCAAAAGAAAAGGAAAACTAAGTTGGAATGGGAGGAGAGTGGGTGTCAAGAACCCGTCTTATTTTCACATACCGTACGATTTAATAGTTCAAAAAGCTACTGAGCATAAAACTTTAATGGGTACAGCGTCAGCACTTAATATTTCATACAAAAAATTACAAAGAGAAATAACATATGCTGGTTATAAAGATTGGAGTACTTTTTGTTTTGCTTATGGTATTGAAAAATCGAAATATTCAACCGCTAAGGTTAAAGGTGATAGTTATGTTTTTAACCATAAAATTGTAAGTATTGAACCGCACGGAGTTGTACCAGTGTATGACTTGAGTGTACCTGGATATAAAAACTTTGCAACTGACACCATATTTTCCCATAACACACCAGAAATCGCGTCAGCATTGGATACGTATGCTGAAGAATCAACCACCGTTGATGAAAATGGTTTTATGTTACAAATTTATTCTGATTCGCCCAGAATAAAATCTATTCTAGCGGATTTATTTAATAACGCTCTTGACATCAACACAAACTTACCGATGTGGACACGTAATACTGCCAAATATGGTGATAATTTTGTGTTTTTGAAATTAGACCCTGAAAAGGGTGTTGTGGGTTGTTTACAACTACCTAACATTGAAATAGAAAGAATTGAGGTAGGAATGAAAGGTAGAGCAACCTCAGGATTTGGAGCAGCACAAGCATCCAACGCCGATACAAAAAGTTTAACATTTACTTGGAAAAACAAACAACTGGATTTTAATAGTTGGGAAATTGCCCACTTTCGATTATTAGGTGATGATCGTAAACTACCTTACGGAACGGCGATGACCGAAAAAGCAAGAAGGATTTGGAAACAATTGGTATTAGCTGAGGATGCGATGCTTGTTTATCGAACATCTAGAGCTCCTGAAAGAAGGGTATTTAAAGTTTATGTTGGTAATATGGACGACGCGGATGTTTATCCATATGTCCAAAGATTTGCACAACAATTTAAAAAAGATCAGATCTCAGACCCAAAAACTGGTAATGTTGACATGAGATTCAATCAGATGGCGGTAGACCAAGACTTTTTTATCCCTGTTAGAGATCCTGCAGCGCCTACACCAATTGACACTTTAGCTGGTGCTCAAAATCTATCAGAGATTGCGGATATCGAGTACATTCAGAAAAAACTCTTGACGGCACTTAGAATTCCGAAAGCATTTTTAGGATTTGAGGAACCTGTTGGTGATGGTAAAAATTTATCACTACAAGACATTCGTTTTGCAAGAACAATTAATAGAATTCAAAAGTGTATGATTTCGGAGTTGAATAAAATTGCTATTATACACTTGTTTTTACTTGGTTTTGAAGATGAACTTGGTTCATTTCAATTATCACTAACTAATCCATCTAAACAAGCTGATTTACTCGCAGTAGAAGTTTGGAAAGAAAAAATGTTATTGTATAGAGATGCTGTCACTAAAATTGAAGGTATTGCACCAGTATCTCAGGCTTGGGCTAAAAAACACGTTCTTGGATTTTCAGATGATGAAATAAAACTTGATTTACAACAACAAAGAATGGAAATGGCGGTAGCTGCAGAACTCACAAATACACCTAATGTTATTAACAGAACAGGTCTCTTTGATAATATCGATAAATTGTACGGGAAACAAGTTATGAGTGGAGAAACATCAACCACAGGTACAGAACCTATGGGTGGTGCGGAACCATTACCTCCTGCTGGCGGTGGATTTGGTGGTGAAATGGGTGGCGGTGAAATACCAGCACCAGCTCCAGAGGAACCTACATTAGCACCAGAAAGTAGGAAAAAAACACCAAACATAATCTTAGAAAGGATGGGAATAGAAAATAGAGAAGAAATAGATTTTGATAAAGGCGAAAAAATATTATCATCAATTCAAAATGAGTTGGACAAATTATCGGATGAAACTATTTAACAAATAAAAAACTATGAAATTCGGAGAACTATTTTCAGCAATCGAAAGCCATTTGCTATCCTCTTACGAGAAAGGAATTTTTGAATCACAAATAAATGGTTTCAACAATTTGGTACTTAAAAATAAAGAATTATCATCAATATTCTATCTTTACAATCAATTGGACGAAACCAAGTCTTTAGATCGAGAGTCTGCTGAATTATTAATTCAAGAAACGGTTAGACAAATTGAAAATATCAAACCTGACGTAAAAAAGAAATTAGTGGAACTATGGGTGAAAGATATAAAAACTGAGAATGTCTACGAAGACATTGATAATTTGATTTACACAGATATTACAAATTTAGTAGAAACAGTACAGTCCAAAAAGAAATTGATTTCAACACTTACAGAAACGGTTCAACCAAAAGAAAAAGTTAATATACCAATAACAACTCTTTTCAAAATCGCAAATAGAACAACATCAGAATATGTTCAAAGTTTGGATGAGGACACGAAAAAAGAATTGGCAAATATCCTTACCGAAGATATTGAGGTGTTAGAAAACAAATATACTGAACTCAAAAAAGACACAATAGAAAAATTAAGACAAAAATTGTCCGAGAATTCTGGTGAAGTTTTTAATAAAATTGAAGAAGTTCTTTATCAGATCGACAGAGAATCGTTTGACAGGATTAATTACGTGAGGTTAAAGTCCTTATCGGACAATTTGTAATCTCAGTTCTCCGCGTCACGTTTTCTTTGAATGAACTGAGCCTTCAAAACTTCCTTTCTTCTTTTTTGAGCCTTACTCTCAAAAGAAAGTCTTGACAATAATCCTTCATTTTGTTTTGTTTTGATAATTTTTCCTTTTAATAATTTCAAGGATTTATCAAGACTAGATGTTCCGTTTACTTTAATTTTAATCATGTGTAATAAATAATACAAAAGTTAAAAAAAATTTGATTTGTATCAATAATTGTGTTATTTTTTTGTAAAAATAAACCAGTATACAATATGGATTAATGAAAAAAGGCAAAACCTGTAAATTGAACGGATTTACAAGATTAAAAAGTACGTATGGAACAGTAGATTCCAAAACATTTAAATCTTTGTATTTGAACATACAAAGTTGGGTGACACCTCAAAAAAGTGTCGAAAATTGGTCAAGAGTGGTAAACATTCT
>Ga0169931_10005572_pt1 | contig 19145 bp, 18 predicted proteins | sample Kivu_15m_20L_FD_129675 | JGI IMG/M metagenome (GOLD analysis project Ga0169931, IMG submission 129675) | Freshwater microbial communities from Lake Kivu, Western Province, Rwanda to study Microbial Dark Matter (Phase II) - Kivu_15m_20L... | ecosystem: Environmental > Aquatic > Freshwater > Lake... | reverse complement strand
GCAAACAAAAAACCTTTTCACTTTCTCGTAGGCCACTTCGCTTAGGTTGATCTCGCCTGCCTCCCCACTGCTTTCCATGCGCGAGGCAATGTTGACCGTATCTCCCCAAACATCGTAGGCAAACTTGGTTCTACCGACCACTCCTGCCACCACAGGACCCGTGTGGATTCCTATCCGTATTTCCCAAAAAGATTGCTTCAGGATTTGTTTGACCTGTTTGATTTGGTCCATGAAAGCCTGTACCTCCATGGCAAATAGACAAGCATCCACGGGATGAGTGAAATTCCCTTGGGGCAAACCTCCCGCTGCCATGTAGGAGTCCCCGATGGTTTTTAGTTTTTCGAAGGAGTGACGATCCGCAATTTGATCGAACTGAGAAAAACAAGCGTCCAGTTGCTCAATCAAATCTTCGGGGCTCAAAGTCTCTGCTATTTTTGTGAAGTTTTTGAAATCCGTAAACAATATAGTCGCGGACTCATATTCCATCGGAATCACTTCACCAGAAACCATCAGATCCTGGGCAAGGTCTCCGGGTAGAATGTTGCGTAAAAATTGCATTGTCTTTTCTTTTTCCTGGGCTATTGTGTTTCTCAAATTTGCATTGTTCACAGCTCCAGCCAATTGGTCACAAACAAACACCATGTCCTTAAAATCTTCTCTAGACCAAACAGTTACTTCATTCGCCCGAAAACAAAAAATACCAATGGTTTCATTCTGTACGACAAGTGGGATTTGAACGATTGACTTTAGTTGAAAATTTTCAGTGATAAACCTATCAATTGAATCCTTGGGGAAGTCTGTATAGCTCAACTGATTCAAATAAAATGCTTTTTTCTTAGAAAATACTCGATAAAGAGACCCAGTCGAAGGTTCAAGAGGAGCTTTGAAGTTTTTTAGTATACTCTTTACTACGATTCCGTTGTGAAATACATCTTCTTTTGCAAATGCTGGAAATAGTTGATTTGACTTTGAATCAACTAACAATAGTAAACCTAGCCCTGTACTAAAAACATCTATAAAATATCTATAAATTTCAGTGAGGATATCATCGATTTCTTGTACGGCATTGATATTTTTAATAAATTGATTTAATTTTTCAATTTTTTTCCTATTTTTTTCAATCAAAATCTTTTCTTCTTCTATTCTTTGGTTTTTGCGTCCAAGCTCTTGCAATAAAAAACTCGATTCAATGGAGCCAGCTACATAATCCGCAATGATTTTGATTTGTTCCACTTCTTGCTTAGTTAAATTAAGCGTTTGAGAGAAGTCCAAAAGATCCAATGTTCCGATAAATTTGTTTCTCAAATTCAGCGGAAGAATGAGAAGAGACTTCAAATTAACAGTTTCTTTGTTTTGTGCTTCAACTCCCTTAGTATCAAAATTGTTCATGTCCTTTACAAAGTAAGCTCTCTTTCTTTTCCAAACGTAGCCATGTGCATAGATGGTTGCTGTTTTGTCAGAAATTTCTATAGATCTTGAGGATATTTCATACTTCTGTCTATCACTTAGAAAATCAGGGAAGTTGGCAGAGTGAAATTTAAGATGAGAACTCTTATGATCCAGTATGTACAAAACAAAATGAGGGATATTGTAATTGGTTCTTAGAAAAACTTGCAATGTTTCTAATACTTTTGAAAGCTCCGTCTGGTTATTGATGTCTCTGAGTAAGGAATCCAAATTTGACAATTGCGAATACGAAACAAATAATTTGTCGGAAAATTCTTCTAACTGTTTGTGAGTTTTCAGGAAGTTGCTCTCTTTCGTCTGGAAAATCTCCTCTAATTTCCTTATCTGTAATTTTAGATTTTTGACTTTTCTGCGACTTGTAAGATTCCCTAAAAAATAAAAAAACAATATCAGAATTAAAACCATCGGCATCAAAAAATAAAATTCTGCATTCATTTGATTAGGATTTTGGCGCCCCGTTTTTGTTGGATGTAGAGTTTATCAAATTCCCCGTTTGGGATGGCTCCACCGTCATCTAGGGAAAGGTTTGGTTTGAGTCTCTTTAATTCTATAATAGACAAACTTTCTCCTTCGTAATTTTGAATATTACGTTCGTTATCTAATACAAAGAGACGGTTGACCTTTTCACCCGTCTCCTTGCTCATATTGATTGGAAATTGGTTGCCACCTCTCCGTATAGCTTGTGCTTGGTTAACGGTTTTGCCCCATACATCATAACTGAATTTAGATTTACCAATTACTCCTGCAACAACGGGTCCTGAATGTATAGCAATAGTAATGGAACTGGGCTGAAAGGCAATTTTTGTATTTTGACTTTTGATACTAAAAAATTCATCTCGGATTTCTATTGCGGCTAGACAGGCGTCCACTGTGTGCGTAAAATTGCCAATTGGAAGTCCTCCTGCTGCTACATACATATCTGAAGTCATTTTTAGTTTTTCAAGGTTTCTTCTTTTGCAGATTTCATCAAATTTGGAAAAATACAAATCCAAGCCTTCTATCAATTCTTCTGGACTTAAGAGAGAAGCTATACCAGAAAATCCCGGAAAGCCAGTCATTAACATCGTTACATTTTCAAATTCAACGGGATTGACTTTCCCTTTTTTCTGTAGTTCTTCTGCCACATTGGAAGGTAAAATATTCAAAAGTAAAGAATCGGATTTTTTCTTTTCCTCTGCGATAGTTTGGAGCAAGAAATGATTGTTCAAAGCGCCAGCTATTTGTTCGCAAACTCCAAAAATTCCTTCTATCTCTTCTGGATTAAAGGTGGGTCCGCCAGTTTTCACTCCAAACAATGCCATGGCGACCACTTTGTCATTGCTAATTAGAGGTACTATAATAAGGCTAGAGAGTTTTGCTCTTTTGATGATTTCTTTATCTAAGGAACTAGGCACTGCTTCTCTGATTTTTTTCGAATACAAGGATCTTTTTCTATTGAAGCATTTGACAATGAAACTCGACTTATCCGAAAGAGGAATCATTAGGTCTTTGAAAAATTTAACATCTGAATCAGCTAGATCTATAAATCCTGAATGGTTGAGATACTTGAGAACCTGGCTCTCTTCATCAATGGAATACAAAACTGAATCTGAAATTTTATAATACTCTCTGATATATTGAAATATTCCAGCTAAAATACTTTCGAGATCAGTCATGGAATTTACTTTCTTAGAAAATTCATTGAGTCGATGAATTTCGTTTCTTGCCAGCTCGACTTTTTTCTTCTCGTTTTCTGTTCTACGAAGAAGTAGAGAGCTCAAAATTGCTCCAGCGATCTGATCGCAGAATCCCGCAATTCTATTGATATCGAGTTTATTCAATTGCAATGAATGATCATAGGAAGTAAAATATGCCATTGCAATCACTTCATTTTGGACCAAGATCGGTAGAATTAAAAATGATCGGAGATTCAACTTAGATAAAATTTCATCCTCCATCTTGGTCAATTTTGATTCAGAAAAATTTGCCATGTAAAATGGTTTTTTCCTTAAGTATGTCTTATAAATTATCCCACCTTTGTTATTAAGTGGAATCCGAATCTTATTGGAAAATTCGATTTGTTCTGCTGTTGCATTAGGTGGCTCAGAAGTCCTGATAGTATAAAGTTGTTTTGTTGAATCATCTAATAGTTGTATAATGGCTCCATCGATGTAAAAAGTTTTATTGATATACTTGAACATCTCATCTATAATTTTGTCCAACTGTGATTCTGAATTGATTTTTTTGGTAAATTCATTGAGTAGAAGTACTTCATTTCGAGCGGTCTCCATTTCTATTTTTGCCACTTCAGCTAAGTTTCGTTCTTTGTTGATATTATCCAGGAGCATGGCATTGAGAATGGCTGTTGCTACGGTTTCTGAGGCACTCTGGATTACAGATAAATCTTTCTTGGTAACGTAGTTTTTCTTCTTTGAACTAAAAAGAAGCATTAAAGCTATGACTTCACCTTTGGCTTTCAAGGGATAGATAACTCCTGCTCTGTCCTCCATGATCTCCGCTAATTCTAAGTTAGAAGGTGTTAAATTTCCTTTCTTGATTCTAGAAAATCGAAAAGGCTTAATTCTTTTGTATACCGAATATATGAATCCCGATTGTTGTGACATTGGAAATCTTAAAAATCGAAGTCTTTGGCTTCCTAGTGCTGAAAAATCATTGGGAAGTATTGATTTGTAGTAGTAGATCAGTTCCTTAGAAGGATCAGTCAAGAAAATGACTACCGAATCGGTTTTTATATGTTTGGTGAAGAAATCATTGACTTTTTTGAGTATTGTTTCTAGTTCTAGATTGGAATTTAGAGCCTTGGCAAACTCATTGAACTGCTGGATTCTTTCTTGGGATTCTCGAAGTTCTTTGGTTCTTTCAAAGACTAGGTCTTCCAGACCTTCTTTTAGAGTCTGCAGTTCTATATTTAATCTCTCAGTCGAGTTGTAGGCTTTGGTATAATTGTAACTCAAAATATAACCTTGGAATATGGTAAAACCCAAAAACCCAAAAGGAGTAAGTGACATCGTATTTATAACATTATTATTATAAAGGATATCATTTACCAAAGTTGCAAAAACAAATAAGAATCCTAAAATGGATAAACCAGTTCCATTGATCTTCATAAAGAAAGCTTTGGTGATAGCCCAAAGAGTAATGATGCAGATCAGAATTACTAGGACTTGAAAATAAATTACCTTATCACTAAACATGTAAACAGGCAAGAAGAGAGTTAACACAAATGGAACAATCGACCCGATGATTAGGACAATAGAGCGGTGGGACATTGTTTGGGGGAAAGTCACTCTAAAAAAGTAGGCATACACTCCCGTTCCGATGTAAAAAGTGGTGTATTCCAAGCGAATCAATAGACCCATATCGATTCCTGGAAACATATCTGTGATTAGTCGTTCGCCTGTAGTAAGAATTCGCAATACCAAGAAAAAACAAAATAGCGAAAGGAAAAGAGCAGACTGATCTTTTCGTCTCATCCAAAATAGACCTAAATGATAGATGCCCCAAAGAAATATACTCCCTGCAATGAAGGAAGTGATTTGGTAGGTCTTGATTACTTTCTTGTATAAGTTTTGTTTTTCCCCAATTTCAATGCTTTCCCAAAAACCACCTTTCGCATAGTGGTAGTTGGAAATTTCCATTAAGATTTCTGTATCTCCCGAAACACGGGGAAGGTCTAGAATTTTAGGGGTATATGAGGGGACTTGTTCCTTTGCAACTTTTGAAAACTTTCCGTTCTCCGCGACCAGTTCCCGATTCACAAACATTCGATAAGAGCTAGATTCATCTAAGGCATGCAGAGAAAGGGGAGGAGAGTTATCGGGGAATCGAACGACTGCTCTGTAAGTCGCGAAGCCTTGCCCACCCAATACTTGACCGTCTCGTTTGGCAAAACCTCTCCAAGAAGAGGGAACGGTTGAATATCCGTCGGGAAGAGGCAATAGATTGGAATTGGATTCGGATAGAGTTCGGCTCCAATAGAATTCCCAATCCCCATCAATAGAGATGGTTTTCTCATTGAAATTCCAACCCGAAAGATCCAAGAAACCCTTCACTGCTTTGGGAGAAGTGACTAGGGGAGTCCCACACCCCAAAGATAAGAAGGCGATAAGGCACATGTGTGAAAACAATCGGAATAAAACCTTACCCATGACTTCCCAAGATGCTTACCTTAGCCGTGCAGGACAAGCCAATTCCATTATGCCAAACCAACTTTGGTAAAACCGAGATAGCAGAGAGAGTAACTACCTATAGAAATGGAATAGTTCCTCAAAATTTTTTCGAACTTTTTTTTCCTTGGCATATTTGTCTTTCGGATCTCTTACTCCCAAAGCTAGAAGACAAGCAGACCTAAGATTTTTTGCTTCCAAACCGAGAACTTGATCAAACTTACTGGGTTCAAAACCTTCCATGGGACAGGCATCGACCCCCTCCAATGAAGCCGCAACTAATCCAAATCCGAGTCCGATATATGTTTGTTTGCTGGCCCAAATTTGATTTGCATCTAAACTCCTTTTGTCTATTGATTCTTGGATATTTTCTCTAAATTCCTGCAAGGAATCTATCGAGCTTCCTCTCTGCATATGGATTCTTTGGATATAGGCATCTACATGATCACTGGTAACTGCATTGTAATACGCGAAAATCAATAGGTGAGAGCATCCTGTTATCTGCGATTGATTGAATGCGTAAGGCTTCAGTTTCTCTTTCCATTCATTACTTTCTATCACTAGAATCTCATACGGTTGCATTCCAAAAGAAGAAGGAGAGTTTCGAATCGCTTCCAAAATTCGATGAAGCTTATCTTCTCTCAATTTTTCACCTGTCATTCGTTTTGTGGCATAGCGCCAAAGCAAGGAATCTAAATAACTCATATCAGAAGATTTAGTTACTTCATCCAACAGACAAGAGAAAAAGCTATGTAGTGATTAATTCCCTACTCATAAACTTGAGAAAATTAACAAAAATTATTATGTCACAACCCAAGGCAAAAATAGGAACTTTCCAGAAAAATTATGTCCAATCCTATCATTTTGGTTTGATTCTAAATATCAAATTGAGGATAAGTCGGTATGCTAATTACGGTATCTAACATCATTCCTTTCCCAATTTCTAAAAGTCTAACACCTGTAGTTGAACTTCATGAAATGCATTCTTTAGGATTTATTAGATCCGAATCTTTGGAAAAACTTATGCAAATGAGAAAATCTAACTACCAGCATTATCTTATTTTACTTTTGGAGCTTCATACAGGGCTTAGTTTGCAAGAACTCAAATATCTCAAATACGAACAAATTGATTTGATTCGAGGAGAGTTACACATGCCTAACAAAGACAGATTGAAGGAGAGAGTCATTTTACTTTCTAAAAATGTTACATTGGAGTTGGCTAGAAATGTAAGAAAATCTGATCCTAAAGGCTTGGTTTTTCCTACCTATGGAGCAAAGGGACTGAGAACAGAAAGATCTTTGCAAAAAATTATGACAAATTTTTCAAGAACTACGGGTCAGGAGTATAGCGTACGTTATATACGAGAAATCATTGCAGGCTATCTTACACAGAAAGGTTTCCGTTTTACTGAGATCCAAGAATACTTAGGACACAGAGCAAGTCGTTCTACTAAAAAACTGATTCAGCCATATTTGGCAGCAACATCGGTAGCATTCCCTCAGTAATAGGAGAGGAAAGCACGAATATCGTCTTAATTTTCGTGAGTTGCTCAAAACCAAAAGGGGATGGCAATGAAAAAGCCATAGCAGCCTTACTTGCCAGCCGTAGTACCGCTACCAGTGGTTCTTTCACTAAGGCTACGACCTCTTGGTCTGGGAATGGTGCCTTGGATTGCACTTCACTATCTACTAGTGGGTCCAATCAAGTTAGAACCTGTGTTTCGAATGATGGGATACAGTGCACATCGACTTTCGGATCCGGTGTTCCTGATTGGATCAAGAACAATTTCAATGGGGTTAATGCGTTTTTGATCAGCTCGTTTCGAGGAAATCCAGGGACTGTCAGCCAATAGAATTTTATTCATTCTCATTTTTTGGTTCGTAACCTGCAAATTTGGTATCGGCCAGAAGACAACTGTTATTGGAAATGCTGATTTGTTTTCAAAACAAGGAGAGGTACATTTATACTTAGGCAAACCCTTCTCAAGCGAAAGAATCGATCTATTGCCTGGGATTGATATCCTTGTAGAACAAGAATTCCAAGATGGATATTTGCATGGTAAGGATTTAGAAAAAGACTTCCAAGGGAATATCCTTGCTTCAAGAGAATACCGTTACGGAATCCGTGATGGGAGGGGAAGCATGGGAGTATTACCAAAATAGCTCAGTGTACACTTTTTTGATTTTTGAAAAAGGAAGCGAAAAGCTAATCAAAAGATGGCGAGAAGATGGTCAGATTTATCTCAATTTAGTAGTTAAGAATGGCATTGCCTACGGACTGGCAGGAGGTAAGCTTTGCAACCAGGTCAGAGCTGATTCCTCTGGAAAAACCAAATCCTTTTGAACTTAACAATTTTTTTTCTTTTTCTTATTTTCCTTTGGAATTGTCAAAATTCTTCGGGCGACCTAATTTCTTTTCATTCCACGCCTAAGGAAGATGATCTGCCTTTCTTCGTAGGAAAAGATATGACACCTGTTTGGCAGGACTCTGAAATTAAAAAAGTGCAAGAGCTGGAACAGGATATATTACCAGGAAGTTATCCGAGAAGCATTCAAAAATTTGTCTTAGATGACCAAGAAGGTCGCACCACAACGGATGAATTTTTGTATGGTAAGATCGTGGCAATATCCTTTTTTTATGCCTCTTGTTAGGGAATCTGTCCTACCGTTTCATTTCAAGCGGACACCAAGTCGCCCACAGAATCCAAAAAATTAGATTTGTCAGAAAAGGATCTCCTTCACTCGGAGTCGATTTACTTATTGGATGGAATGGGTAGGTTGCGGGGATTTGCGAATGGTAGAATGCCAGAGTCCATAGAAAAACTAATGCAAGACGCTATTATTCTAAAAAACAAGCTTTGATTTAAAACTTGTATAACTGCAAGAAAGATCCAGTGGTATTGGTCAGTTTTTGAACTGATGCAAGAGTTTCTTGGAGCTTGCGAAGTGTTTCGGATTGCTCGTCAATCAAACCTTTCAAAGCGATTACGGAATCGTTATTTTCCGAATTTTTCATGGAGATAGTATCCAAGTCTTGGCACAAAAGCTGTGAAACTTGGTCTACCTGCTTAGTTCCAGCTACCATTTGTTCAATGGATTGAGATTCCTTTAAACTAAAATCATAGACAGACTCAAAGCCCTTATGAAGAATATGAATTTTTTCAATTGCCTCTTCAAGTTCCTGTAATCTATCGATACTTTGGTTGCTTACTTTGTCCAATTTATCTTGGAATTCATTGAGACTATTTCGTATTAATTTTGCTATCTTTGCTGACTGTTCTGCAAGCTTTCGAATTTCATCTGCTACAACAGAAAAACCAGCCCCATGAACACCTGCTCTCGAAGCCTCGATTGCCGCATTTAAAGCCAATAGATTGGTTCTTTCCGCTACAGTTTGAATAGCGCTGACAGATTTGGCGACTGAATTAAAATCAGCCGTGATTGAAATCAATTGCCCCGTAGAATTTGATACCGATTGTTGAATGGCATCAATTTTATTTTGAAGTGTCTGTGAAGTTGCTAGTGATGATTTTACACTTTGGTGAGTGGATTCAATCAAAGCAAACAATGCCTGAGACTGGGAATTGATTTTTACCAAATACTCAGTCAACTGGATCAAACCATCTTCGAAAGATTCACTACTTTTGAATGTAATAGATACTGAATCCCTCAACTGGGTTACTTGCCTTTGGAGAGTATTTGAATTGTTAGATACTGAGATAGATCCCCTTTCGAGAGAATTGGAGAATTTTTGCATTTCTTGGAAATTCCAAAAAAGTTGACTCACCATACCTCTTATTTCCCTATTCAGGGCTTTGAGCCAATGTTCTAAAGATATTGCATCAGGGAGAGATGATTCTTGTTTCAAATCTCTTTCACTCCAATTTCGGACTATTTGCATCACTTTCGCAAACTTATTTTTATCTCTAAATCGATGAAAGATACTTTGAATTAACAACAGCAAAGCTACCCCAATCGAAAGGAAGGGAGATATTTCGGAGTATAAAAATGATAACAACGCTGTCAGTAAAACTATGCCTCCGCTGATGGCATATTCAATTGGTAAAAACTTGAGGAAGGATTTGTCATGATTCGCTGAAAAAGAATAAATATGTTTTGCTTTTTCGATCTGAGCTTCATTGGCTTTAGACCTAACGGAAAGGTAGGCTACAATTGAATTATCTTGGTAAATCGGTGAAATATTCGCATCTACCCAATAAAATTTCCCATTCTTACATTTATTGGCAATGATGCCATTCCATGAATTTTTATTCTGCAGGGTTTTCCATAGGTCTTGAAAAACCCATTTGGGCATACTTGGATGACGAACTATATTTTGAGGCTTTCCTATGCACTCTTCTAAAGAAAATCCACTTACTTTACAAAAATCAGAGTTAGCATAAGTGATAATCCCTCTAATATCTGTCTGAGTAACGATAAACTGGTCTTCTAAAATTTCTATCCATTGGCCATCCCAAATACTATCACTGATGGAAGTGCCTATCATTTGATGTTCCAATTGTAAATTGTATCTTCTCTATCAGACCCTTGTTCCATCAAGGTCTGCATCCGATTCCAATAAAATTCCACTAGTTTGTCTTCTGGGTATTCAAGTTTTAGTTTTTCAAGGATAGCAACAACGGCTCCCCAGTGCATCAATTTGACTGCTTCCATGAGGGCTTCCAATTCGGACTGCATTTCCAATCGATTTTTGAACCGAGGGATCTCAGTAGCTAACACTTCATAGATTTTCGTAGGGGTTACCCTTCCCACTACTCTTACCTCATCTCTATAGTAAATGATGTAGGGATTGCCTTCGTCCCGAGAAAGTTTGTGGTATGCGTCCTCACTAAGTAGAATATCTACTCCATAATTTTTTGTTAAATTTTCTAAACGCGAACTCAAATTCACAGCATCGGAAATGATCGTCGGTTCCATTCTATCCTCTTGACCAATAATTCCCATCATAACCTTGCCAAAATTAATTCCTATGCCAATCTGAATTTTTTCGGATATTTCCCCTTCCATGGAGCTATTGTATCTTTCAAGCTCATTGATTATCTGAATAGATGCACTTATAGCATCACTAACTCTATGCGGGAAGGCTGCCATGATAGCATCACCTAAGTAAGTCAAGACGAATCCGTCGTGATGATGAATGATTGGCACAACTCTCTTTAAAAAAATATTGATGAAGGAGATGAGTTCTGGAGGGCTCAATCTTTCGGATATAGTACTGAAGGAGCGCATATCCGCAAAAAAAACTGTGATTTCTTTCTCAATGGCTTCTCCAAGCTGGACATCCCTGATATTCTCTTTTCCCAAGGATTTGAGAAAGTCTTTGGGCAAAAACTTCCTCAAAGCATTGTTCGTTTCTCTAAGTTCGATATTTTTGAGACTGATTTCTTGGTTTAATTCATCGCGAGATTTTTCTTGCAATCCTTCTTTGAGTTTGACAATTTGAAAATTTGTGAAATTGGGTATTTCATTTCGAAATGAAAGGAGACATTGAATCACCTTACAAGTAGAATCTTTATGGCAAGAATAGGTTGATATTTTTTCAAAACAATCCAAAACTAAAATATCTTCCAAAAAGTTCTCATTCTCTGGCTGAAATCTTATATTGAATAAGAGACCGATGAAATTATCTGTTCGACTCTGGATTTGTAGAACTATATTAGCACAGGGATGATAAACTTTTTGGATCAATTCACATAAAATAATGGAGATGCGAATGGATCTGGATACACCCAAATTGAATTCATTCAAAAAAGCAAATAATTTGATACGAAGAGGCCTAAGAGATACCAAACCACTAATAGGTATTTCGCCAAAGTCAATCATGAATCCTCGCTACCAAACATGTGGAGTCATCACTATGGGAACCAAACAAATCGACTATCTTAGAAGCGAGACCTTTACTACTGAATGACTTCCATTCGGGGTAATCTTGGACATGAAATCTACTACTGACACCATCAGTTGCTATGATCAACAAATCACCGTCTTCGATTTTGGAAGTTTGCAATTTAGGAGCTCTATATCTCTGTCCAATAATTCCATCTGAGCTAACAAACACTAGCTCTTCTTTTCCCCAAATCCTTGCGTGAACATTGCCCAATGCCGCCCAGTTAACCAATTTCAATCTGCGATCGATCTTGCAGACGCTTCCCGCACAGCCATTTTTGTCAGATAGAAAGGAATCTAGAATTTTAAGGATTTCTAAAGGTTCTACGGAGTCGTTGTCTATTAAGAATGACTGGATGGAGGGGATGTGTTTGTAGGCTTCTACTCCATGACCCAAGATATCTAATGTAACAATAAGATCAAATTCCTCATTGGATTTGGAGATTGCTTCTTTAACAACAATCAAGTCTCCCGAATACCTTTCTCCAGGGAATGGTCTGGAAAAAATTCCATAATCAAAAGTTACCTGACTTCTCAATCTAAAAAAATCCTTGAAATCACTCTTGTTAATTGGTCAGGAACAGAATCAATCTCAAATTCATCACTCATTCGTTTGATGCCAGGAATTCCAAGACCCAAGGTATTGCCAGTACTGTAGTTGTCTTTCATGGCGAGCTCTAAGTTTTGGATGCCTGGTCCTCTATCTATGGATTCAATTTGAATGGCTCTTGGATGTCGGTCTCTAAGCCAGGTAACTTTGATAGAACCTCGAGAGGCATACTTAAGGAGGTTAGTTCCAAGCTCGGAAACGATAGTTTTGATGTACTCCACTTTTTTCAAAGGAAAACCCTTGGTTTTTGCGTATACACTAGACTCAACTATCGCCTGAGTCAAACTCAATTGGTCGTATACAATAATTTGTAACATTTCTTCCTACAAATTGTTCCTAATGATATCGAAAGCTCCAGATAAGTTTCTGGAACTGAATTTGGAAAAAAGTTGAATGTCCAGATATACAATGGTGGAGACGAGTCCAGAGGTCATTCCTGAATAAATCGTACGCTTGCCCATCAAGTGAATCATTTGTTCTGTTTTGTAAAGGTGGTTAAAGTCTCCAATACTCATAACCAAAACAGAGGAAAAATCAAAAATTACCCAGCTGGCTTGCCTTTTGAAGGATGTTCTAACCAAATTGTTACGCAGTAGATCTAACTCAATCTCTGAGGGATTTTTTGAAAGGGAAAAAACTAAAGCATTGTCAAAAGTCTGGATCCCGAAATCACTGAGTTCCTCATTTATGGTTCTCATGTATCTCTAAACCTACTGACTTTAGAGCCAAACGAAGTGCTTCCTTGAGCGTAGCTGTCGTTTTGAGTTCGCTCACGTCAATTCCCAATTCAACGATCGTCTGAGCTATCGTTGGCGAAATTCCCGAAATAGTTGTTTCGCAACCCATCAATTTAGAGGCCTTGGTGATTTTGAACAAGTGATTTGCGACGGCGGTATCCACCACTGCAACTCCACTGATGTCAATCACAGCAACTCTGGCCTGCAAAATCGTGATTTTCTGAAGAATGGATTCCATGGTATCTTGGGCTCTTTTGGAGTCCAATACTCCTACGATGGGAAGCATCAGAATTCCTTGCCAGATTTCCGTAACGGGAGTCGACATTTCGTAAAGGCTTCGATTTTGTTCAGCTATTCTCTGATTGGTGAGAGAGTTGTAGGTATCAACAATCAGAGTCGTATCAAAATGCATCCGCTTGGTAAATGCACTTAAAAGTTCGAATGTATTGAGCTTGGATTTGGTGCTAAGAATTTTGTCAGTGAAATAGGACTGGAACTTGCTCATAGCTGAAAAAAAGGAAGTAAGAGATAGTCCAATTCTTGCGTGAGCTTCCCCAATTAACAGCCTGCTCTCAATATAGCTTTCATCAATTGGCTTTTGGAAGAAGTCAGTCCAGTACTTGGTCTGCATCCGAAGCACTTCTTTCTGTAAGGAAGGATCTGAGAAAAAAATCTCATAGTCTGGACCACTTCTTAGCCAGGTGTAAAAAGTCTCGAGAGTCTCAGGAATTTTAGGAACAACTTCCTCTTTGAATTGGAAGAGAATTTGGATTTCTGATTCTTTTATTTCAAAAGTTTCCAAGAATCGGGCGCTTTTGTCTGATATTTCTTCTCTAGAGTAGGTTGATTTCATTGGATTCCGAGGGTTGATTCCCATCCCAATTGGGACGATTAATTCTTAGTATAATTTAAGCTTTTCTGTTTGCTTCTCTTTTTTTATCTAAGGGTTAGAATTCTAATTATTTTCGATCCAAAAGCTTGAGGAGCACTGCTTTTTGGGCATCCAGACGGTTCTCTGCTTGGCTAAAAATAATCGATCTATCGCTTGCTACGACCTCTCTCGTTATTTCAAATCCAGCATGGATAGGCATGTCATGCATTATCTTTGCTTTCGTTTTGCGGAGAAGTTTTTCATTGATTTGGTAGGGCATCATCAGGGCGATTCTCTCTTCTTTTTCTTTCGCGTAAGCTGGGTCATGGAAAAATTCCATGTCTACCCAAGTATCCGTATAAAGGTAATCGGCAATTTTTAGGGCATTGTCTAAATCCGTTTCCCAGGATAGGGTTCCTTTCTTTTTTCCTCTCTCTACCACCTCCGCGACTACGGATTCTGGCTTTGCGATAGGGGTAACCAAAACCAACGAAATTCCCAAAGCTGCTGTGATTCCGATTAAAGAGTTCACCACATTGTTGTGAACCCCGACATAGACCACTGTCTTTTTTTGCCAGTCTTTGGGGCTATCTAAGGCAATTGTCAAGACATCAGCCAGGGCCTGGCAAGGGTGGTACAAATTGCAACAGCCGTTGATCACTGGAACTTTGGAACCTTTGGCAAGCAGGAGGAGGTCTTCATTCTTGCGAAGTCTAGCCATGATGGCTGCTACGTTTCTAGAGAGGTATTCCGCTTCAAAGTCTATCTCAGAGAGCTGGAAATTCGAGGACATCCAATCCAAAAAAATGGCATGACCCCCAAGTTCTGTCATCCCTGCTTCGAAGGAGACCCGAGTTCTAGTGCTTGTCTTTTGGAAGAGCATGGCAAGAGACCTGCCTGCTAGGTGGCCACTGTAGTGAACTCTATTGTGCTTCACATGGATGGCAAAGCGGAGAAGGTCCTGGATATCGGAGTCGCTCCAGTCTTTCCAGCTGAGAAGGTGCTCTGGCATGTTTCTAGTATCGACTCAAGGGGGGTCTTATTTGAATCTCCAAAGCCCCAGTCCTGTGTCTGGACCTATTTAAGCCCAGACACAGGAAGGCATCAGGCGGCTAAGATCCTTGCAAGAACCACTTCTGGCAAGAGCAAGTCCTTAAAGAACTTTGCCCCAAATTCCATTCCCTCTTCTTTTTCTCGAATCCATTCGATTTGGGCTTGGTAGGGAAGCTTGTGTCCCAAGCCTTCCACGTGACCCGCGATTCTTTCCATTCCCTGGAAAGCGGTTTTGTTGGTGGCAAAGCCGATGAATTGGGTCTCGTCCAATTCCACGACTTGTGCTAGGAGGTACTCTGGGGATTCGTTTATTTGGAAAACCTTTACCACAAAGTCTCCGAGAGGGCCTTTCTTTGCTCTTTGAGATTCTTTCATTTTTGTTTCTCTCCCGTGATGCCAGGCACCACAACTCTATTGTAGGCATTTTTGTGCGATGCATCAAGCAAAAAATGCCTGACAACCCGAACCTTTCTATGTCTATGTATCGTCAAAATGAGGTATTTATGAAGAATTTTGCCATTTCCCTGGCCATTTTAGGGATTCTTGTGGCTTGCGGTCCTTCTGAAGAAACCATTGCTCTGCAAGAACGGGCTAAAAAAATGTTCGGAAGTTTGCCTAAGGAAATGCCAGGTTCCCAAAACGACACCCCCGATAGGATCGCTCTCGGGAAGAAACTCTACTTCGAGAAAAGGCTTAGCGCGAACAACTCCCAGTCCTGCAATTCCTGCCACAATTTAGAGGGAGCGGCGGGTGTGGACAACCTTCCTACGTCTCTCGGGGCATTTGGAAATCCAGGGGAAAGAAATTCCCCTACCACTTTGAATGCGGGTTTTCATTTGGCGCAATTTTGGGATGGCAGAGCTGTGGATTTGAAAGCCCAAGCCAAAGGTCGTATTTTGAATCCAGGGGAGATGGCTATGCCTAGCGAGGCAGAAGTCCTCAAAAGACTAGGAGAAGATGCTGAGTACCCTGGTCTATTTGAAAAAGCCTTCGGTGCCAATTCGATTTCCTATGACAATTTGGCCGAAGCAATTGCGGCATTTGAGCGAACCCTCGTCACTCCTGCTCGCTTTGATGACTTTGTCCAAGGAGACCATAAGGCTCTAAACAAAAACGAACAGGACGGATTGAAAACTTTTATGGAAAAAGGCTGTACTTCTTGTCATGCGGGCAATCTTTTTGGTGGCAATTCCTACCGCAAACTAGGAACGGTCAGACCATACGAAACAGAGGATTTGGGTCGCTTCCAAGTCACTAAAAAAGAAGACGACAAATACGTGTTCAAAGTTCCAAGTCTTCGGAACGTCTCCCTCACTCAACCTTACTTTCATGATGGAAAGGTAGCTACCTTGTCCCAGGCTGTGAAACTCATGGCGAGCCACCAACTAGGGCAGGATCTAACGGATGAGGAAACTACCAAAATTGTTGCCTTTTTAGGCTCATTGAACGACAAAACCAGAAATTAGATTGAGCGAGTTAGAGAATCTCAAAGGGTATTTCAGAGAGCACGTTTACCGCTACTCTGAACAACCATTTCGTTTGTCCAGTGGCAAAGAATCCCATCACTACTTTAATTGTAAGGTGTTGACACTTCATCCTCTATGGCTTCTTCGACTAGCAGACTATTTAGTGGAAGTTTACCTTCCCAAGAAGCAATTGTCCAATCAGTTGGAGGCTGTTGGTGGATTGACCATGGGAGCGGATCCCTTGAGCTATGCCGTGAGTCTCTCTTTTGCGAGAAAAGGGAAATCAATTTACCCTCTAGTCATTCGGAAAGAATCGAAAGGACATGGGACGGAGCAACAAATCGAAGGATTTGTCAAAAATATAAAAACCTGTCTCGTATTAGAGGATGTCGTAACGACTGGCGCGAGTACTTTGAAAGCGGTTCGGGTCCTCCGACAAAATGGAATAGAGGTTACAAATGGACTCTGTCTTCTAGATAGAGAGGAGGATGGTATGGAAGCTCTCCAAAAAGAAGGAATACAAATGCATTCTCTATTCCGTAGAGCAGACTTTTTGTGACTACTTCGCGTTTTTTTTCTTACGATAAAAAGGAATTTCAAAAACGAATTTGGATTAGAAGCGGAGTAGTTTTTCTTAGTTTCTTGTTCTATGCCATCTGGAATGCTAGGTCTCTAGCAGCTTCTGAAAGGAATGAGTTCTTTGTGTTCTTTCTCCCTCTGGTTCTCATTTTGTTGTTTTTCTTGTATCTTTTGAACAAGAAGCAGATGGACCTTTTGTCGCAGGGTCTTTTGGAGTGGACAGGGGACGAGATTCGGCAGTGGGATAAGGACAAAGTTTGTGTCACTATTTCCGTCTCCGAAATTCAAGCAATAACAACAGATAGGTTTCGCGGATACGAAAGGATCATTTTTGAGACAGAAGAAAAGCTCTATCCTTTTGTAAACTTGGAGAAACAAATAGAACTTCAGGCCTTGGTAGAGGAAAAGACTGGTGTTAAGGCAGAATTGGATAGTTTTAAAGAATCGAGCTTTTTAGACATTAGAACTTGGGTAATCCTTTCTCCTGGACTATTGGTAGCTGTTGTGCCAATATTTTTGCCCGAGCTCTTTACTTCTGTTCCAAAAAACCTAACTAGCTTAGTTTTGTCTGGGAATTTTGTGATTCTCTTCTTGTATTGGAGGGAAAAACCCAACCCTAGCATGCCTGGCTTCTCCATGAAACGTAGGCTACTCTTTATAAGCTTGATGGTATTTTGTTTTGTCGTTTACGAAGAGTGGAAGTCAAAAGGACTTCTCAATTTCTAAAAATTCCCTGTCTAGCCATATTGAGTTTTGCCTGGGAATACCTTCTGAGATCTATGATTGTATCTTTGTGCATTTGAAGAATTCTGTCTTTTTCTGATTTTTTCTCTAGGGTTTCCAGTGTATCCCTTATCATTTTCAAGTATTTTTCCTCTTTGACTCTGCCTGTTTGGATGAGTTTCTTAATCACATCGAATTCATACTTTTTGAAATGGATTCTTAGGAGAAACTCTACAGGGAATTCTTGTGTGACTCGCTGCCAAACTGGATCTTCTTTTTCTTTACTAACTTCTGCATGGGATTCGATTTCCACCTCTTCTTGTTTGGAAAAATTGAGAGCTGCCGCCATATCTGCGGAAGAAGCGGCATCGTCTTTGAAAAGTTCTTGTATCTTGGTTCTTCTCCATTGATCCGTAAATTCAAAACTTTGGGCATTCACGAGCCTTTGGTATTCTTCCATCATTACAGAGAGGTTGATTGCCCTACCTAAAGGAGTATTGTTGTAGTCCTTGATTTTTGGAAAAAGCTCTCTCGTAATTTGAAAGGCCGATTTGCGCTTGTACTGCGTCGCTTCATAAATTTTTTCCAGCTGTTCTTCTGTTACTTTTTTCAATTCATTGAGAATAGAATAGTCTGCAAATACATAAGATTCTTCTCCATATACAAATAAATTAGGATCAGGGGCAACAGTATGTATCAAAAAGATGTAGTGCGCATCTTTTAAGTTGATCAAAATTTTTCGAATGTCATCTTCCGATTTGATGTAGTTGGAGGCCCAAATACGCAAGTGTGTATCTGAGGATGGAATGCGAACCTTACCAGCAATGTTTTCTGTGCGAATGTTCTCAGCAATGTCTAGGGCAATCTTAAGAGTGGAAGGCATTCGTTTCTAAATTCGTCGCTTCCGCCAAAGGAGTAAAGAATTTATTCATAATTCAATTCCTCTGCCATTCGTCCCTTTGTAAGCTTTTGGTAAATGGGCCAAGACACGGCGATGGAAAGAGGTAAAATCCCAATGCCCAATTGCCAAAGAAGGGACCAGGGAAAATCAAAGACCAAATCCCAACCGAATGCATTTTTGTTCACTCCAAAAACCACAGCTCTAGAAATAAGAAGGGAGGACACAAATCCCCACATAAGTCCAATTATAAGAAGAATCAAAGTCTGGATTGTCAAAAAGCTAAAGATATCCCTTTTTTCTAGTCCTAATGCCGCAAGCCCAGCGAGGAGTCTCCTCTTGTCCTGGATACCGTAGTAAAGAGAACTGAATAAAGTTAAAATAGCAAGAAGTATGGCTGTGGATTTCAAAGAAGAGAGCGATCTAAAAACTTTATCCATTCCATTCAAATAGAGCTCTTTCAATTCTCTTTCATCAAAAATCCTGACTTTTGGATGTAGAGTTTCCAAGTCTGAATTCAACTTTTGAAAGTTTTTTTTTCCATCGACAAAAGAAAACCGTATAGAACTCCAGTGAGTTAAAAAAAACAATTCTTGGTATAAGGAAGTATCCATGATGATGGTTCCGCGCTCCGAAAAGAAATGTTCTTTCGTAGCCTGGATTGTTAG
>Ga0169931_10005571_pt1 | contig 19145 bp, 26 predicted proteins | sample Kivu_15m_20L_FD_129675 | JGI IMG/M metagenome (GOLD analysis project Ga0169931, IMG submission 129675) | Freshwater microbial communities from Lake Kivu, Western Province, Rwanda to study Microbial Dark Matter (Phase II) - Kivu_15m_20L... | ecosystem: Environmental > Aquatic > Freshwater > Lake... | reverse complement strand
TACTCCAACACCTACTTTAACCCCTACATTAACACCAACTTCTACAATTACCCCTACACCGACACCCACCATTACTAACACGCCTACAATTACGCCTACAATTACGCCTACAATTTCTATTACTCCTACAATTACAAATACCCCTACAGTTACAAGGACATCAACTCCTCTGACCCCAACGCCTACACCTACGATATCCGTAACACCTTCTTTAACTATTTCTAATACTCCTACACAAACAAGAACCCCCACGCTTACGCCGACGAGAACGCCTACCCTTACGCCAACACCTACAATTACAAGAACACCAACGCTTACGCCAACGAGAACGCCTACTGTAACCCCTACAAGTTCTCTCACTCCTACCCCAACGAGAACTCCTACAAGAACACCAACACAGACACCTACTCTTACACCTACGCAAACCCCAGGCGCCTCACCCACGCCGACCAGAACCCCGACACCGACTACAACTCGTACCCCTACACTTACGCCCACTCTTACTAGATCTGAGACACCCACACCTACAATTACCCCGACGATTACTAATACACCAACAATTTCACCGACCTTTACTAACACGCCTTCCTTAACCCCATCTGTAACACCTTCACCTACCCTTACCCCTCCAGCTCCTACAGGTACTCCTACCCCTACAGTAACCAGAACTCTTACTCCCACGCCATCCATTACACCTACTATAACACAAACCAAGCCTTTAACATTTACATGGTCGGTAACCGGTAACTTTAGTGGCCAAGTTGGACCGGATGGCAGTCAGCCTCAATTAACTTTCTTTGGAATTAATGGTACAGAAGTACTTGAATATAACGGTCCATATAACGATGGATCTTCTACTCCTCCAATTCTCTTAATATGTGATGAAAGCCAACCAACACCTTCCTCACCATTCTATGCAGTTGTCGCTCAAGTTAATTTCCCGCCTTCTATGGAAGGTAATGCATTTGCCTTTAAGTTTACACCTAATGGTACTAGATATTTCCAGACATTCTCACAAAATCAAGCATGGGTATTCCCAAGAGATACATTATTTTAAGAAATAAATGAGTTGGAAGAATAAATAATTATATGGCAAATCCTCCTAGTTTTGGTGATTTAGACAGAAATAGACGTACAAAGACTATAGAGTTTGCATCTTTTAAAAATGTTGTTGGAAGAGGACCTGCAGGGGTAATTGGTGCAGGATTACCTCAACCCACTCCAACAGTTACCCCGACAATATCTTTAACACCAAGTATTACACCCACACAAACTATTACTCCTACCCCTTCCATTACACCTACTTTAACCGTTACCCCTACAAATACCCCTACTCCAACGGTAACTCCCATAGTATTGTCAAATATGATAACCGGAGTTAATGAGTCAGAAGTAATACAAGACGGTATTCAATTTACTTTTAGTACCGGTTTTATTCCAAACGGATATCTTCATTATAATGGTAATGTATCTTTAATTTCTCCAGAAATAATGTTAATTTACCTAAACAATAATTTAATTGGACAAGCAATCTTTAATAGCTCAAGAATTGGTACTCCATTTGCATTTTCGCTAACTTCGGGCGGCTTAAAATATTATAATAATTTCCAGGTTGGGGGCGATGGGGTAGGTAGAGTTTACTTTAATCTATAATAAATAGATTTAATGATCGTAATTTCTTTATCAGCTGGTCGAGGTAATTATATAGGTAGTTTTCCGGGATCTCAAACTATACCTATATCTTCGTATGATAACGATCTTTTTGGCGTTCTTCACCTTACTACAGCCGGTTTCTGGACCTCATATATTCCTGGATCTCCTTTTAACGCATTTACCGACTTTACACCTGGTTCCTCTTATCAAATTGATACTAAAGCTGCTTTTGACATAATCACATCATAATCATACTATAAAAAATAATACTTTAACATAAATAATTTAGTATGGCTACAGTCTCCGTAGTAAAAGTTAAAGTAAGAAGAGGGTCAGACACAGACCGTAAGCAAATTACTTTAGATGTAGGTGAAATAGGCTATGTGACAGACCCTGCTTCGAGAAGATTATTTGTAGGAGACGGTAGTACTCGAGGGGGTAACCCTGCAGGTATAAAATTCTATACTGGTAATTTGTTTGATCCTATTAATCTTCTCACTACACAAATAGGTGATATAGTTTATAGTACTACTGACAATAAGCTTTACTCTTTGACCGGAGTAGACGTTAATAATTTTCCGGATTATGATAATCCTTCTGCTTATCAATTTATTGGAACAAAAGTAGATAATCGCTCACTTGAATATGATTTAAACGGAACACTTCAAGTAAAGCAAGGTGGTATTCTCGGGCCTATGCTGAGTGCGTCGGTTGTAGACATTACACAAGGTTTGTACAGATCGCCAGGCGGTACTATTTCAGTAAAATATGATAATGTTACTATTAAAGTAAATGGAAGTGGAGAACTTTTTGCTGATCCCTCTGCACTGCCTATTGGTAGTTTAAATTCATCAAATCAAACAATAGATGCAACAACTTTATCGTTTTCTAATCTCCCTGCAAGTGATCCGGGAATTCCAGGTCGTATTTATAGAAATGGAGGCGATTTAAGAGTATCGATATAATATGGCAACCCCTATTCAAATAACTCAAGATACTATAGTAAAGATTTTAGTTCGTAGAGGAACAGATTCTGAAAGACAGTTAACAGTTCTAACAGAAGGAGAAATTGGCTATACAATCGATACGCAAAGATTGTTTATAGGTGATGGACTTACCTTAGGAGGTATTCCTGCGGGTAATAAATTTTTAGGGGTTGCAGCAGATAAATCAATTTATAATTCTATAGCTCAAGTAGGCGATACCATTTATCAATCCGGAGGATTTGGATCTGATGCTCAAGTATTATATGCAAATGTAGGTAATAATTCATGGGAAGATATTCACCCTAAACCTTTTGTGGGTTATGTAGCCAATACTATTCCTTCATTGGAAAAAGCTACCGACGGTAAATGGAGAGTGGCAAGCCTTTTTGTAGGAGGAGAGAGCGATGAGTCAGTTCCTTCTGGTTTTACTCTTGCATACGAAGATACCGGATATTCTCCTACTTCAGTAACACAAAAATATAACAGAATAGATTTTGATGCAAGATATATTTCGCTATGCGCTGATATTGTAGACCCCTATTTAAATTCAAGTTTTTATTTTGGTAACCTTTTCAATAGAAAAGTATCAAATAATTTAAATGCAACAGTTAATGTAGATAATACATTCTTTATTAACGGGCGTCAGTCTAGTAACACGTATCAAATTCAAATGTATGCAACTGACCCCGCTGACAACGTATCTAGTTTAATTAGATCAGTAGAGGATACGTTTAAAATAAGAGGAGCAGACAGACTAAGTTTACAAAACGATGGCGGAGAAGGATATCAATTAAATTATTCGGGCAGCACTTTAACAACCATTTTCTCATCTAGGCAAGACGGTACTTACGGAAATCCAAATTTTATCTTTAGAGGGACACCTGTATTTAAAGATGATGTATTTTTTGATGTTGATGCAGATGTTACTATACTAGGTAATCTCTCTGTATATGGTGATACCACATATCTTGAAACTGTGGTAACCACAACATCAGCTTTAAGTGTAATAAATAGAAATACTAATCAAGATGCAATGGTGGTTGCGCAATATAATTTTCCTAGCACGCCAAACCAAACTATTGCAAGGTTTCAAGAAGGTGAATACAATTATTCAGTATTAGCCATTAGAGAATCTCAATTTGTCGGTATTAATATAGATGCTCAAACAAATTACGGTACTACTGGTTTTAATTTTGTAGTATCCGGCGCCTCTCATTTTACCCCACATCCTTTGATGGGTGGTAATTTCTTAGTTGACCATAATAATATATTAATTGTAGGTGATGGTACTGTTTCATTAGCAGCAAAAGGAGCGGGTAATTTATTCTTATCAGCAGGTGCCTTAGGTTATGTAGAACTAGCAGGGGGATTAAGAGCTTCAGACGACGTCGTTGCGTTTTCAACTTCGGATGTTAAGCTAAAGACTAACATTTCATCTATTAACTCTCCATTAGATAAAATTGAAAAAATATCGGGTGTTAATTTTGATTGGGCTCCTAACGCTCCGTTTACAGGACATGATATAGGTGTACTTGCTCATGAAATAGAGAGTATTATTCCTGAGGCAGTAATTACTAGAGGAAACGGTACAAAAGCAGTAAGATATGAAAAGATTATACCTCTTCTTATTGAATCAATTAAAGAGTTAAAAGCTAAATTGGAGAGTAAGAATGTCGAATGTAGCTAAAACAATCCTTCCTACCAGTCTCTCTGCAGCTGATGATTTCTTTGGATGGGCATTAGCTGCTAATGCTACAAGAAACTCTGTAATTGTTGGGGCAAGAACTTCTACAAGCACAGGAAAAGCTTATGTGTATTCTTATTCTCCGGGAACTGATAATTTCTCATTTTATTCGGTTTTAACTGCTAACAATAGATCTGCAGGCGATTTATTTGCATCTAGTGTTGCTATCGATCCTCAGTCTGTTTCTCATTTCTTTTGCGGAGAACCTGGTAAAAGAAGAGTACTTGCATATAGAAATCCTACTGCAAATACATCTACAGAATCGTATGCTATTACCGCCGGTGACTATGTAACAAATTACTCTCGTCTTAGTGGATTTGGAAATGCATTAGACATTGTAAATAACAATCTTTTAATTGGAGCTGATGCCGGAGATCCTAACGGTCTTGGTTATAATTACGGGGCTGTTTACTCAATGTTTTTAACACAGAATTCTTTATCCGGATACGAACAAAAACAAATTATAACAGCTCCAACCCCTGCATCATTGGAAGGGTTTGGTTTTTCGATTTCCGTATATGGTACAGATTTAGTAATCGGGGCCCCGGGTGCTACCGACGGTTTAAATATTAACGCCGGTAAAGTTTATTATTATACATTTAATTCCTCTCTATCTACTTGGAATTATCAGCAAACCATAACGTGTCCGGATGCAGAGGCGTATGCATTTTTTGGGCTTTCTGTTTCTGTAAAAGGAAGCTACCTTGCTGTTGGAGCACCTTTTATAACTTCAGATGGTATTAATAATAATGGTAAGGCATACCTATATAATAAATCTGGTGGTTTGTGGGTTAATAATTCTCTTAGAAGCTTAAGCTATAAGGACGTTATTATAAATGGAGATTCAACAGATAAAAGTATAGGTTTTTCTGTTGCCCTTTCTTGTAACCCGGCTATGAATGAGGCAGTAATTGCAGCAGGTGTTCCGGAATCTTATAATTTTGACACAACTTTAGGTAGAACGGGGGCAGCAGTTATGGGTGTCCCGGGATCGGGTCCCTGGGGATCATTTGGAGGTTATATAGTTAATAGAAATCCCGGGCCCTTGAGTGGTGGATTTACTAATATGGGTAGAACTATTAGCACTGCATTTGAACAATATAATTTTGTATTAGTAGGAGTTCCTCTCCCCGGTAAAACGGTGACTGTTTCACCCGGTGCTGTATATCAAGTAAAGAATAATTTTGTTATTGATGCTTATCCTGCTGCAACCTTCTTTCCTGTAGATCCTATTGTTTCCGTTGTCGGTACTGCTATTTCGCCTGTGCAGTTAGCAAATTATGTTAACAATTATGTTCCAATTGTAAGCTGGAATTCGTCTACTCTACCCTCAGGTATTAGTATTAATCCTACAACAGGTGTTATAACAGGTACGATTGCAGGTGTAGGGACTTATAATGCCACAGTAAATGCTCTTAACAGTGCAGGAATTTCTACTAGCGTTCCTATTACCTTTAATGTTGTTTCGACTTCAATAAATTATGGGCCTATTCCTTCTAATAAACCTATTTCGATTGGAGGGACAGCTGTAGCTTCTAGCGGGGGTAGTTTAAATCTTCTTTTAAATAGAAGCTTGAATCAAACAAGCTCTTCATTAGGAGAAATTGAAGATACTAGCAGTAATCCTTTAAATCTCACTAGCGTATCTCAGGCCCCGGGAACAGGAGTATGTGTACCTGGGCAAGTAGAAAAAAACGCCTCTAATTGGTATCCCACGGGGACTTCCGGTACTTATAAGCCTTCAAGAATGTCTGAATTTAGACAGGCCTACAGATGGGGTATGGCCAATGTTAAACCTTTTAATTATACCGGTCAATATGTTACCCCGGTGTCCTGTTCTTCTACAAAACCGGGTACTAAAGCGCTTTGCCCCGGAAACGCAACATTAACAGTTACAGTTACCACACCAAATAGCCCCGGGGGAGATCCTTACTATTGGTTATTCTATACTCCCGGGTCGGCTGGATCTAACCCAGATAGATCACCAACTTGGCAAGTACCTCTGGGGGGATGGTTGACAAGAGGGGCAGGATTTAGTAATTATATTCTCTACCCTGCAGGAAGTCCTTCAATGGGCAAAGGTTCAACCTACACATATACTGTTCGCTTAAAAGATTCTAAAGATTGCGGTTTAATTGGAAATGTTGTAGCTTATGCTACTGTTGCATACCCTTCTGCTACTTCTGGATAATACTCATTTTTAATCTAATTATATAGATGGATAGAAAAGAACAGTTTACAAGAACTCTTGATAAGATTTTAATACGAGCAGATTACCTTGTGACTGAGGAGTCTCGATATAATTTGTTTATTACTAGAAGTCAATACATATTAGAAAAGCTAAACAGAAAAAAGGAGTTAACAGCTTTTAATAATTTAGTCGAAGTTTATGATGTAAAGAATGATCTTTTTTATACCATTAATTTAGATGATGTATTTTCGGTCGAACATATTGGACTCCCTTTTGAAGTATATCCAGAATATCTTTACAAACCACAACTAGATGGTAAAATTGCTCTATCTGAATTTTATGAATATCAAAAAGTAGCAATTGATTTTGCAATTGAACTAGGAAATCGTATGTCTAAAAAAGAGTTTGAAAATAATAAGCTTTTAGTGTCTACTATTGAACAATGCAGTATTATTAACAATATAGACTATATTATTAAAAATAATTTAGATAATTTTAAGTATACGTTTGACGAAAATGATAGAGAAAGATTTAAGAAGTTTAATCTTGCCTATCTTGAACCAAATTTAATTACTTTACAAGAAGAACTAATTCAAAAGACTTTTAAAGAATTAGAAAGCGAATTTCCTAATATATTTGAATATATAAAATATGTTAAGGTTTGCGAGTTTGCACAACTCCCTTTAAGATTACTTGACTCTACAGATGAACAAATAGTAGAAAAAGTCAAACAGCAATGGAAGTTGTTAATAGAAGAAAAAGCTAAAAAAATTGTTACCGAAATAGCATGTGAGAGTGAAACTTTGGACGATATTGAAAAATCTGAAGATAAAGAAGAAATGGATTATGTCAAAAATTTAATTATTAATTCAATCTCGGAAATTGACTATTCAGTATTTAAAACGCCTAGGCAAATATTTCATTTTTGGCCATCTGTTATTTTTCCTATCCCCGGGTTCGTTGTACATGATTAATAATAGCTCTATTTGTGCTGCTCCCTGGGTTCATCTTTTCGGGTTTGGAGATGATAAAATTTACCCTTGCTGTAAGAGTAAAGCACCGGTAGGAAGTATACAAAAAAATTCTATAAAAGAGATCTGGAATTCTCCAGAAATTAGAGAAATGAGAACAAAAATGTTAAAGGGTGAAAAGATTTCATCTTGCGAGACGTGTTATTTAAATGAAAATAGATGGAACGATTCATACCGTAAAACATTTAATAAAAAGTATTTTTATGAGCTAGAAGAGGCAATCAAAAAAACAGATAGTAATGGGTTTGTAGAGGGCTTTGATTTAAAATATATCGACTTGAGATTTTCAAACTTATGCAATTTTAAATGTATAATGTGCAGCGGATTTTATAGCACTTCTTGGTATAAAGATGAGAATTCACTTGAAAGAGATTCGTCTTATAAAAATATATATGGGTTAAAGGAAAATAACTATTTTAAATACATGAAAGACGAGCTCCCTCAAATACTTAAACCAATAGAAAGAATAAATTTTGCCGGGGGAGAACCATTTTTAGTTAAAGAGTATTTAGATGTATTAGATGAACTTAAGAAACAAAACAAACTAGATACAGAGATTACTTTTAACACAAATTTAAGTATACTTCCTAAAGAATTTTTATTAAGACTTAAAGATTTTAAAAAAATTACAATACGAGCAAGCCTGGATGGGTATGGTAAAAAAGGTGAATTTATAAGAAAAGGTTTAGACTGGAATAGATTTATTAAGAATAAAATTTTAATGAATAAAGAACTTCCTCATGCAGATATTAGAATTTACTGTACGGTACAAGTTTTAAACATATATCATGTTTTAGATTTATATAATTTTTTGATAAAATCTGGCTTTATAGCAAAAACACCAAATAAATTTCATATAAGTTTTGTTGAAACACCTGAGTACTATAATATAAGAATTTTAGATAAAAAGACAAAAGAACTAGTTCAAAAATATTATCGCGATAAGCTTAAAGACTTTACTCCAGAAGTGCAATCTTATTTAAATAGGATTATAATTTATATGAATGAAAGTGATATAGATATGAAAAAAGAATTCAAATTTTTTACTAATAAATTAGATATTATAAGAAAACAAAATACTAAAGAAATGTTTCCAGAGCTTTCTAGTTTTTTTGATTACGTTGATTTATAATTTTATTTTTAATATCTAGAATTTGAGACAATATTAAAGAATTACTAAATTCTTGTTTTCTTATTTTGCAATTCTCTATCATTAAGTTATAATATTTTTTATCCATTCTTAAAAAGTTAGCTGCTGATAAAAACTCATAAAAATCATTTGCTTCTAAAAAATCAAATTCGCTCTTTCTTTCATATTCCATAGAGGAGTGATAACTAAAAATGGCCGGGGTATGCATATGAAAAGATTGAAATAATCTACATGCATTTTTATAGCTATCTTGATCAATAATATGTTTTTTAAGACCTCTTTTATCTCTATCATCTAAATTTCTAGTACTACGTATAAAAAAGAAAACATCGAAATTTTGTGGGGTAACATGTTTATCGTGTTCAAACGTTATATCTATTCCTTGTCTTTTTAGTTTCTCCAATTCTTTTTTATCTTTAAATTCCTCTGGTAAGTAGAACTCGGAGCAATTTGTATGAAATTTTGATGGCGGAAAGGATGGCGTTTTTTCTTCCATGCCTACTGGTAGTGGTTCAAATAATAAAAACTCATCTTTTATTCTACTTGGATCATTTATGCAATAATAATCGGCCCACCCTACCTTAGGTCTATCAGAAACGATTTGAACCTTTACGTAATCAGTTTTATTAGGAATTACATCTTTATAATCATAATGAAAAAATAGAATGTCCTCAGGAGTTATCTCACTTATATTGTCAACTAACTTTACATTATCAATATTATTATTTTTTAAAATCCAATATAGATAATTGGAATGTATATATTTACCGTTAAAAGAAAATATACCTTTTCTATATTTATAGAAGAATGGGGCTTCTAAATAATTCGGAGTAATCTTGTCCGTGAAAAACACGATATTACTCATTAAGTATTTTATCTTATAAATGAGTAAAACAATTGATTTTTATTATTCGTGCACCAAAGATAGGCTTATAACAGACTTTAGAAATGACGGTACCTATGTTGCTTTTTTGGCAAATGGGAAAAGACTGTTTGATGGTGTATATGTCAAAAAAATTATTGAGGGTTGTGAATTTTATTTTCTTGATAATAGTTTTGTTTTAGCAGTTAACAATTTAACAAACGTTGTCGTTTTGCTTCAACAATACGAAAAGTATACGTATGTTTTTAGTACCCAGCTCTTCAATAAAAAGACAATTAAGAGTAAAAAAGAAAGGCAAGTATCTTTTTGTGTTACCGATTTAAATAAAAATTGTAAGTCAAATTTAAACCTAGAACAGCTTACGCTGGTAAATAAAGACGTAGAGGTCATTTTTCTTGATTATCATAAGCAAAATAAATTTAAATCTTTTTACTACCCAATAGAGTTTATAAAAAAGTTAAGCGGGTTAAATTTTTTAATTTCACAAAGTAAAAATGAAGTTGTCTCTGTTTTAGATATACAAAATAGTATTGATTTAAAATTTTTAATAGAAACCCATTCTTTAGAAGATAATACTATTCTTGTGCCTAATATTATTCACTATAATGATGAAGTTCTACCTATTTCATTTTTAAAATCTAATAGTATATTTTTTAATGAGAACGATTCTCAAAATAAGTTTATTTTAAATCTTATTATAAATTCTTTAATAAAAGGTATGTTTATTAAAACATATCCGGTTATAGTTAATAATATAAGAATAAGAGGTAATTTTGATAATATTAGTGAAGAAGATCAGAATTTACTGTTATCTTCATTTAAAGAAAACTATATTTTTAAACCTGATGACTTTAAAAGTTATAAAGCACCATCACCTTTATCCACTTCTATCGAATTTAAATAACTATCGTAAAGTTTTTGTAACTTCATTATAGTAGGTGTATCTATGCATTTAAGTACCTGCTCACTATATTTGTCTCTTATTTCGCCTTTAAACCACGGTTTTTTTTCTCCTAAAAAATGAATAAAATAAGCATCTTTTAATGATGTAAGGGTTGTGTGGGTAGATGGGAGAAAATACTTTCTATCTAAAAGATAAGCAAATTTTTTAAAAAATATGTTTAATGGGCCCTGATTACCGTACCATTCAGTATTAGTTAAAATTGTCTTTAAATCGTTAATTGTCTCCTCATTTAAAAATTTGCTTTTAATAATTAATAGCCCCCCATTAAACCCAGTTGAAGAGTTAAACTTGTATTGTGCCTTAATTTGATCGTAATCATGAAGCTCGTGCTCGATTCCTGCAAAATCGTAATCGAAATTTAAAATGTCATCAATGGGTTTTAAGCAAACTGCGTCGACATCAAAATATATAATTTTATTATAGGGTAGTTTAAAAATGTCTAGCCGAAAAGCGGGGTTAAATTCCCAAGCCCGCGATCCATTAAATTTAATTTTGTTATAGTTTTCGGTATTAATATCCTTAAAGATTAGATTAGAATAAATTATCTTTAAATCATTTTTATCTTTTTCTGTAATGCTAGTATCTATTAAAACTATATAGTCAAGATTTAAAATATTGTGGCTTAAAAGACTTTTTAAAAATACTTTAAATGCAATAAGATAGTTTTTATTTATTGTTGATACTAAACATGTTTGTTGCATATTATGCATAATAATTAAATACTTAGAGCGTATGGAAACTAATCAAGATGAGTTATCTTTAACAGAACAAGCTGAACTTACTTTGTCTCAAAAAATTGACAAGTATAATAATGAGATTATGGATTTTTTTGATTTTGATAAACCTTTACCTTCAATTTTTAAAAACGGAGAATTTTTAAGAGAAGATTACAGGAAGCGAAGCCAAGCTATAATAAAAAGAGACAATTGTGCAGATTGCGAGCTTAATTATTTTAAAGCACACTATATAGAGATACTGGCAGATAATATTGTAGAATGAAGTTTCTTTTTTTAATAACAACATTTAAAAAAAATTTAAAAAAATGTGATTTAGTTAATGTAACTTACGGAAAAGATCTTTTAGAAAAAAAGATAGATTATTATTTTGTTAGCGGGGATAAGCTCCCCTATAAAAACTCAATTTATATTAAGCATAACGAGAGTTATGAACAACTACCTCTTAAAACATTCTTAATGCTCAATGCTATAAAAGAGTTTAAATACGATTTTATAATAAAAGTAAATGATGATACCTTTGTGGATGTTGATAGATTATTAAAATTAAACGTAGTTGGCTATGATTATATAGGCAAATTTAACTTTACAAAAAAAGAAAAAAATAAAAAAATTCATTTCTATAAAATTAAAGATACTTCTTTTTTTAAAGACAAAAAATTATCAGAAGTTGAGTGGGCTGAAGGTGGGTTCTATATTTTATCAAAAAAAGCTGTTAAAAAAATATTATCTGAAGATCCCTCTATTTTTATTAATACCCCTGAAACTTATAGAGGGGAGGATGAAATAATAGGTAATATTCTCAAGGATTTTAAAAAGTATAACATTAAGGATGAAAAGCTTTCTAATGAGCTTCATATGGATGTAACCCAGGGAGGCATTTCTTTTCACCCGATACATAGCTTTATTTTTGAATCGCTGTATGCTACAAAAAACACAAACTTAAAAGTTGAGCTGTTAAAGCAAAAATATTATCTAAATGAATATTTCTTAAGGGATGAATTTTTAAAAAAGTATGAATAGTTTTATTATTCAAAATCTTATAATAGAATCAAAATATCTTAGATCAAATTTAAATTATCTTAAATCATTAACCTGGTCGCAACATAACTCATATAAGGTCTCTTTAAGCAATTTGTTAGATGAAAGTAAAATTAGAAAATTTAAAAAATCGGAAATTATCGAATCTTTTTTTAATTTAAAGACTCTAGAATTAACTCCTTATTCAGAAAAAGTAAAGAGTATTTTGCAATCTGGTGCTACAAATGTTATGCGCAAAAATCCTGTCTATATACTCAAAACTACAGAAGGTATTTCGATTTTAGAAGGGAGACACCGTATAGGTGCAGCGTTTATAGAAAATTCTATTATCAATAATATTGATATATTAGATTCTACTGCTGATTTAAACTGTTATTTGGGAGAAGAAGTTAGTATATAAAAGGGTCTTCTTTTTTATATAAAAATTTATAGATTTTATCTAATATAAATGAAAAAAGCTTTTTAATATAAGGTATTTTCATATCCACATCTATATTCACATTCTGTGTTGTAATTGCTAAACTCTATATTTTTTAAATCGGGTTTACCTATAAGCTCTTTATTAAAAAATTTTAAAAAAGCATCAGCCATTAAAGGTTGCATATTGTGGTTTGGGTGTTTATCTTCTTTACTAATATATTCAAACTCAACATTTATACTCTTAAAATAACTATACATATCTAAAAAATATTGATTAGAATAACAAAAATCATAATAAAAATTGTTTATTTTAGAATCCTCATTAATTGCTGTTCTGAAAAACATATACCAATTAGTCCATACAAATTCTATGTTGTAATGTTTACACAAATACTCAATTAAAAGATAGTTTCGTAAAAACTTATCTACGTTTGTATATGCATTTTTAAATACGTTTTTATATGCTGTGAGTGATACCAATTTTCCTATACTGCCTAGCTCAGGTAATCCACTTATATTACGAATATTACTTACATATGTTCCATTGTTTGTAAAGAACTCAGTTCTAAGAGTTGAAGGAAAAATACTAGCCAGGTATATTTTACCTTTAGGTTTATATATGTTAAAAAAAAGATGTAATGCACGGGAGACATAATCTATACTACGCCCACCAATAGCAAGATTAAAATAATTATCACAATTTAATTTTTTAGATAAAAGGTAAGGCCAAGTATCTACTTCGCGAAAAATACCAGAACAAAACGTCCAAGAATCCCCTATTGTAATAAGGTATTTTTTGTTTTCTTCAAATTCCTTAAAGTCATCACCCCTATATCCGAAATTATTATGATGGTCTACCTTACTATGTAGAAAATAACTTTTTGGAAATGTTTTAAAGTTCCAATGATCAAAAAATGTGGTTTGAGGTAAATTTTTTTCCATTAGAATACTTTTAAATTATATTTAGAGTTAAAAGATTTTTTATCAAACTCATCGTTAAGTAAAGGTTGGTCTTTAATATTAAGACTGGTGTTAATTAGGGCAGGAATACCTGTAATTTTATAATATTCAAATAAAATGTCATAAAGAGTAGGGTTTTGTAATCTATTTACCGTTTGTACTCTACTCGTACCGTCTATATGAACTGCGCCGGGTATAATTTTTTTATCCTTAGCTTTAAGCGTAAACTGCATAAAAGGATATTTTTTACCATTTGTATAAAATAATTCATCGGCAAATTCCTCTAAAACAACTGGTGCTAGTGGTCTAAATTGCTCTCTCCCTTTAATATAATTAACTCTATTCTTTATACCTCTAGAAAAAGGACATGCTAAAAGACTTCTATTACCTAATGCTCTAGGGCCAAATTCAGCTCTACCATGGGCTATCCCTACCACCTTATTTTTTAAAATTTCCTTTACAACAGTTTTTGGATCTATTTTATCCTTTATATTATATCCTAGATACGGGGAAAATTTTATTTTTTGCTTTGTATGTGCTAATATGCATCCTAAACTGCTTCCTGCATCCCCGGGATTTGAATTGATAAAAATATTTTTAAAAATGCTAAAAATGTGTGAGTTTACATTGCAGTTTAATGCAACTCCTCCGCCATAACAAAGATTATCTTCTCTAGTTAATTCCTTAGCCTCTTTCATTACCTGCAGAACAAGTGTTTTAACTACTTCTTGAATAGAGCATGCTATATCTTCTTTTTTTGCTGATTTTAAGTAGTTTTCAGGAATGCCTTTATGACAATTTTTAAAATTAACTACAAAATCGTTAAAAATATTTTCTACAAACTTAGGCTCTCCATATCCTGCCATTCCCATAACAATATACTCATCTTTATTAGGGACAAACCCCAGTCTTTTAGTAAATGCAGAATATAGTAATCCTATAGAATAGGGGTAGTAATAAGAGCGCAGTTTTGTAAGGTTATTGTTTTCTGCTTTCCAAATAGAAATTGTTTCTAGTTCTCCAATTGCATCAATTACAACGACTGCAGAAGATTTGTAGGGGGAGGTATAAAATGCAAGCGCTGCATGGCTTTCATGGTGAGAGGTATAGTTAAGACATAAATCTAATTGTTTACTCGGATTTAAAAAAATATCATTTAACTGAAACGAATATAAATTTCGTAATTTTTTAAGAAAAGGTATTTCATAGTAGTAAGATTGTGCTACCTCTCCTAACGAGAATGCATGGCTAAGTAATGTTTGATTTAAATTTTTATCGTTTTTAATTTTACTAAATCTTTCAGAGCTTGATGCAAACAATATTTTATTATCTCCTATTACAGAAACTGCAGCATCATGAAAAAACGCAGAAACGCCTAGTAAATTTTTCACTAGTTTATTTATACACGTAAAAAAATAAATAAATGTATGACGGTAAATGAGGTAATAGAAGACTTTTTTAATTTTGAAAAGCCCTGTCCAAGCCAAGTACCTATGTGTGAAAAGCTAAGAGAGGCATATAAAGCCGAAGTAGATAAGCTCAACAATCAACCGGGTTGTTCGCAGTGTGCAAAAAACACGATAAAATCTAGATTTATGGAGGAAGTGTGGAAGCAAGCAGTTTCATCTGTTACACAGCCGGGCTCCTAACAACGTTATCCACGCTTTTATTGTGGTTTTATAGCCCATTAAAAGTAACTCTGGGTCAGCTTTTTATTAATAAAAATTTATATTCTGCAGATCAGGTAGAAACCGCTGTAATGATTAAAAGCCCGTGGCTAGGTAAGCTTATTAGCTGCTATATTTGTTGTTCCTTTTGGATCTCTTTATTTGTCGGTATTATATTAACATTAGCCCAGGGATTACCGGGGTACTTTCCGTTATTAACGTTTTTTACCTATCCTTGTATAGCCTATCTATACAAACATGTTATCGATAAGAAATAAGATATTCTTTATAATATCTCATAAATTTTCTAACATACTTCTTTTCAAACTTTGAAGCGTCGATTTCAAATTTATCATTCCTATATTTTTTGTTGTTAGCTTGCATATCTTCGTGTGTATATTGAAGTTGATAGTCCTTTACACCCAATACCCTAGACTGCATCCAATGACGAAATTCATGTAAAAAATGAAGAAAAATTATAAACTTTTTTTGCTTAAGAGGGGCCCTATCAATATATGGCTTACTGCATAGGTATATTTTATCTGTTCCAAAAACATACCCGGAAGAGTCGTTATTATCCACTTGGAGCACAAGCTTCCGCTTCTTTACTGTTGAGCAAGGAGATATGTCTGCATACAATAAAGTGAGTGCATATTTTAATGCATTAAGGTTAATCTTATTTTGCCTTAACCAAATATTTGTCTTATTTGTAGCTGTTATATCAAATATGAGCATATATTAAGTATAATAAAACTATTGAACTTTCAAATATTAAATATATAATATATTTATGTACATCGACAAATTTGTAGTTGTAGTTAAAGATATTTACACAAAAAAGAATACACGTGTAAAAATTGATGCAGATGATGCACATTCTGCACACAAAAAAGCGCTTGAACATTGCAATGAGCTTACCCAAGATATAACTAAAATTACAAATGGTGAAAATGAAATTGTTTACACGTTGTCAGATGGATTTGTAGTATGAATGATAATATAAAAGAAATTTCTTCAAATCTTACACTTACAGATCTTAAAATAATAAATAATCTTATAGAGCTTATCTCTACAAAAGGATTAATTCGACCTGCAGATTTCTCAGTAATAGGTAACATATACGAAAAAATAAATGCACTCTTACAGTCAGTTCAAGAATCTAAATGAATAAAATTTCATTGGAGAAGATTCACTCCTCTAATGGAGTTTATCATGTCAAGCTTTTAATTGACGGAAAAGATGTGGGTGCGTTGTATTTAAAGGAGTCAGAAGCTGATACTCTTTTAAATTGTCTTAAATTTGGTAGGGCAGAAGCAGGGGTTTCGTTAGATGTAAATATTTTTGATAGTGATGATGATTTTGAAGATGATATTGACACAGATTAGATTAAATAATTGTATGTATGAAATCGGTGTCGACATGCACCGCGGTTTGTGAAGAGTTTACTAATACTGTTTTAGTAGATGGTAAACATAATAGTATTATTGTCAATGTCGATGAAGAGTGGTTTCAAATCCTAAATGATAGACTAAAGAGTATTGGATTTAAATTAATACACAAATCGAAGATTGGTCAAGGATATACTTGCGCCTACATACCAAGAATTTGATTTTTTAGTTCCTTTATATACAATAAGTCATGCTTAAGTTTGATCCTATTGCGCATACGTACGTAAACCCGTTTACTGAAGAATCATATATTTCTACAACTCAGCTACTTTCTAAATTTAAAAAGCCTTTTGATGTTGAAAGAATTTCAAAAAGAGTAGCAGAAAAAGAAGGGGTGAGTCAAGAAGAGATCAAGGAGAGATGGAAGAAGATTAATAATGCTAGTAAAGATTACGGGCAAAAAATTCATAGTATTCTTGAAGATTATAATAATGCTAAGATTGTAGCCGAGGGGTATGAAGACCTTATTAACTCTTATAAAAATATAGGTATTATTGATGATGAAGATACTTTGCTTGTAGAAGAAAAGCTCTATAATCATTATTACAAACTTGCAGGTACCGCTGACATTATTCGTTTGGAGGATAAAGGCGGATTTAGTGTTTTTGATTTAAAAACTAATAAGAAGTTTAATTTGTTTAACCCTTATTCAGAATATCTCTTACACCCCCTTGCACACCTTTCTTCTTGTGAATATACCACATACGCGCTTCAGCTATCCTTATACGCGTTTATGTATCAGGGTATTACTGGTAGAAATGTTAATCAATTAGGAGTTATTTATTATAATAAGGAAAATAAGGAATTTCTTTATTACCCCACTCCCTATATGAAGGCTGATGTGGTTACTATGCTTGAATATTATGCAAAGAATCTCGTGGGATAAGCACGCCCTTCTCTTAGCATGGGCTGCCACCCGTCGAAGTGAAGACCCTTACATGAAAGTAGGTGCTTGTGCCTTAGGATACAGTAATGAGGTATTGGGAGTGGCATATAATGGGCTTGCAGCAGGTAAGTCTGTTGGGTCTGATTTTTGGCAAGATAGAGATAGGCGTCGTCCTTATATGATACATGCAGAGGCTAATCTTTTAGCACGAATCGATCACGGGCAAGCTAAAACCATGGCAATAACCCTACAACCCTGTACTCATTGTGCCCAGGCCATAGCTGCATATGGTATTAAAAAGGTAGTTTATTCTATGAAATATGATTTTGACAAAGGTGGGTTAGCAGTTCTAGATTTTTATGGAATAGAACATAAATGTATAAGTAAAGATGAGATGCATGATGAAGTCAAAAATTTAGTTTATGAAATTTATTGATGTTTTATTAGAAAATAGCCAAGCTAAAGAGGCCAAGCTAATTGGACCCGCTACTAAAGCTACCACTAACCCGGAAACAGGGGTAACTATATTAAATCCTGCTGCATACCACGTAATTAAAGATTGTGCAAAACTTACCTTGAAGTATGTACCTCACTATGTCTTCGGTCTTTATGCTAACCCGTTTGAAGTATTAAAAGGTAAGTTTCAATACGGGGATGTAGTTGAATTTGTAAAAGCAGCACAGGCTGATATGGTTCTCAATCAACTTTTAATTTTAATTGTTGAGAAAATTAAAAAATCATCTTCGTCTTTAGGAGGTTCAGACTCTGATCCTTATGGCGATTATGAATCTTATAGCTTTTCTGATGATAAAGAGGCTACAAGCATTGCATTGATATGCGGTGCTTTTGGAGTAAATATTCCTAAATGAAATTAGTTGCACCATTCATAAAAATACAAGAGCAGTTGCGTATTTTTCACTGGCAGGCCGAGACTTATGCACAACATAAAGCGTTTGGAAAAGCATATGAAGCTTTGGGTGAATTAATTGATAGTTTTATTGAAATTTATATGGGTAAACACGGTAAGTTAAAGGCAAAAATTACCTATAATATTGAATTAGATAATTTAGGAGAAAACCATTTAGATTATATTAATGATTTTATTTCATTTTTAACATCTCTTTCAGATGAACTTACAGATAAAGATACAGACCTTTTAAACATAAGAGATGAAATGTTGGGTGTACTAAATCAGTTAAAATATTTGCTTACATTAAAGTGAACGGCAGAATAAATACTTTTATGAGAAACTGCGTATGGGTAAGAGCGGCATTATATTTTTTTATTGCATCTCTTGCTGCTCTTATTACAGATATTAGTCAGTTTAAATCATTTAGCGAAATTTCACAAATCGGTATTGTAATAATTGTTGCTAATTTTTTTCTTC
>Ga0169931_10005570_pt1 | contig 19146 bp, 10 predicted proteins | sample Kivu_15m_20L_FD_129675 | JGI IMG/M metagenome (GOLD analysis project Ga0169931, IMG submission 129675) | Freshwater microbial communities from Lake Kivu, Western Province, Rwanda to study Microbial Dark Matter (Phase II) - Kivu_15m_20L... | ecosystem: Environmental > Aquatic > Freshwater > Lake... | reverse complement strand
CAGTGGATGCAGGCTCTTCGAAGGAAACAAGCTGTCGCAGCAGCTGCAGGGAAGGAAACAGGCCTCAGCCGCTGGAGGTCGCCGCGCTGCTGAAATTGGCAGCAACGAATGTGCTGTTTCCACCCGCCTCCATTCGGAACAACAGCGGCGTCTCAACGGCCAGCACCATCTGGCTTGTGATCAGCAAATCGCGCGGGGACGCATCGCGGACGGTGGCTGTGCCAGATCGACCATTCTGTTCGATCTCAAGCTGGATCCGGCGTGATGCCAGCGGCTGAGCTGGTGATAGTTGCGGTGAGCGTGTCATGTGTTTGCTCCAGTCCCCCTGGTTCCGCTATCGAAGGAACTTGCTTCGGGTTGCCCGCTTTCTGAAAAAATTGTGGCAAGTTCTGATTTTACTCGGCGTGAGCTCCCACTGTTCCTTGACCACCTTCGGGTCCGGTTTCATTCCTGTTACTGACGCCTCATCTTTGCGCCGTCTTTATGCGCTCGATCCTGGTTCTTACACCCATTTTGCGCGGACTTGCGCACAATCTGACGAAGTGAGTTTTGGCTGGTTTCAGTGCGAACCGGCGGACCCTTTTTTGCCAGAGAACATCGATGAGTGTGATGGACATCGTGGGCCTTGTGCTGGCTCTGTTCCTTTGTGGCTACCTGATTTTCGCCATGCTTTGCCCGGAGCGATTCGCATGAACGCTGCAGACTGGATTCTTCCTGTTGTGTACCTGGTCGTTCTGTGTGCCATAGCATTTCCGCTTGGGCGTTACATGGCCCTGGTGTTGTCGGGGCGAGAGCATCGATGGTCGAAGCTTCAATGTCGTGTGGAAGCAAAGATCGCGAGCCTCTGTGGCTTTGACGTGAAGGAAGACATGAACTGGATGCGTTACGCCGGATGTGTGTTGACCTTCAGTGCCTTCAGCGTGGCAGCTGTGTTTGGGCTGCTGAGTCTGCAGGGGCGGCTTCCGTGGAATGCTCGCCACTTTGAATCACTCTCATGGGACCTGGCGTTCAACACAGCTGTCAGCTTCGTCACCAATACGAACTGGCAGGCCTACAGCGGTGAATCCACCATGTCAGCACTGAGCCAGATGCTGGGGCTGACAGTGCAGAACTTTCTGTCCGCTGCAGCCGGGATTGCCGTGATGATGGCGCTCGTTCGCGGTCTGGTGGGGCGCAAGCAGGTTGAACATGCGGAATTGCAGGATGGGACTCCGAACCCGTCGAAGGATTCGAATGAGGCGGTTACTTTCCTTGGGAGTTTCTGGCTGGATCTGACGCGAGCCACCGTGTTTGTTCTGCTGCCACTCTCTTTGCTTCTTGCCGTGTCCCTTGTAACTCAGGGTGTTGTGCAGACGCTGAGCGAGCAAACAACTGTGAAGCTGCTTGAACCTGCGACCAGTTCAGACGGAAAACAGATTGCAGACCAGCAGCTGCCGCTTGGAATGGCAGCGTCTCAGGTGGCCATCAAGCAGCTGGGAACGAATGGCGGGGGCTTCTTTGGCGTGAACTCCGCGCACCCGTTTGAGAATCCGACCGGGCTGAGCAATCTGCTGCAGCTCCTGGCGATACTGCTCATTCCCGCTGCCCTGTGCGAGACGTTTGGAATTCTCGTCGGCGATGTCTGGCAGGGACGCACGCTGCTGGGAGCCATGCTGATCATCTTTGTTCCGTGCGTTGTTGCCGCGGAATGGGCCGAGCACACGGGCGTGTCTCAGGCATTGGTTCAGGCTTCCGGTGGAGACACTACAAGGGATCATTCTTCAGGCATCGCCAGTCTTGAAGGAAAGGAATTGAGACTGGGAACGAGTTCCTCTGTGCTTTGGGCCGTGGCGACCACGGCGGCGTCGAATGGCAGTGTCAACTGCATGCATGATTCGCTGACACCACTGGCAGGACTTGTTCCGATGTGGCTGATGCAGTGCGGCGAAGTGGTCTTTGGCGGTGTCGGCTGCGGGCTCTACGGCATGATCGTGTTCGCAATCGTGACCGTCTTCATCGCAGGCCTGATGGTTGGTCGAACTCCGGAGTATCTCGGACGAAAAATTGAGGCACGCGAAATGAAACTTGCGGCTCTCGTGATTCTGATTCCATCAATCCTGGTTCTGATGGGGACGGCCGTGGCGGTGATGCGACCGGAAGGAACGTCTGCCGTTTCCAACCCTGGGCCTCATGCCTTTAGTCAGATTCTTTACGCATTCTCGTCTGCCGGGAACAACAACGGCAGCGCGTTTGCAGGGCTTAGCGTGAACACACCGTTCTACAACGTCCTTCTTGGACTTGCGATGTTGATCTCTCGGTTTGGGCTGATCGTCCCCGTCCTGGCGCTGGCGGGAGCGATGTCGAGAAAGCCAGTGGTTCCCAGAACCAGCGGGACACTGCCGACGAACGGGCCGTTGTTTGCCGTGCTGCTTGCCGGCATTGTCGTTCTTGTTGGTGCGCTGACGTTCGTTCCTGCTCTTGTGCTGGGACCTGTGGCCGATCACATGGACTTCGTTGCTCAGCAATAGTTGTTCGTTCCGCGAACCACTGCATTGGAGTGCTTTATGTCTTCTCGTAGTTCTCGATCATTGTTTGATGCGGCCATCCTGAAGTCTGCATGCGTGGAATCTCTGAAGAAGCTGGATCCACGCCATCAGGTGCGCCGTCCTGTCATGTTCACTGTGTTTGTTGGAAGTCTGTTTACGACGGTGCTGGCGATTGATGCGTTCGTGGGGCGAAGCGGCGAATCTCCGTGGTTTGTCACATCCGTCTCTGCGTGGCTTTGGTTCACTGTCCTGTTCGCGAACTTTGCTGAGGCGATGGCGGAAGGACGCGGAAAGGCGCAGGCGGCGACTCTAAGACAGGCTCGAAAAGATGTCATGGCCCGACGCTTTCGAGATATTCCTGCCGACGGGCGATTGTCCTCGGAACTTCAAAAAGCCGTCAGTGCCGGGCAGACCGGCGAAAGGACGGAGCTTGATTCCGTCGCGGCGTCACAGCTCCGCAAAGGTGATGTCGTTCTGGTTCCTGCCGGCGACTATATTCCAGCGGATGGAGAAGTGATCGATGGCATCGCCTCTGTGAACGAAAGCGCGATTACGGGAGAAAGTGCGCCGGTGATTCGCGAGAGTGGCGGAGACCGCAGCAGCGTCACGGGCGGAACTCTGGTTCTCTCGGACTGGCTGGTGGTTCAAGTTTCCACGAATCCTGGCGAGACATTTCTTGATCGCATGATTGCTCTGGTTGAAGGAGCGAAACGGCAGAAGACTCCGAACGAGATTGCTCTGGACATTCTGCTGTCTGCAATGACCCTGGTATTCCTGCTTGCGAGTGTGACTCTTATTCCGTTTTCGCGTTACGCCGTGGAACTCAGCGGAAGTGGTTCCCCGGTGACGATGGTTGTGGTGGTGGCGCTTCTGGTCTGCCTCATTCCAACGACCATCGGCGGTCTTCTGTCAGCAATCGGGATTGCAGGCATGGACCGCATGATTCAGGCCAACGTGATTGCGACTTCCGGTCGAGCCGTGGAAGCCGCTGGCGACGTTGACGTCCTGCTGCTCGACAAGACCGGGACGATTACTCTGGGAAATCGTCAGGCCGTTGAGTTCATGCCGGCGAGTGGTGTTCGAATTGAAGAACTGGCCGAAGCGGCTCAGCTTTCATCACTGGCGGATGAAACGCCGGAAGGACGCAGCATCGTTGTGCTGGCGAAAGAGAAATATGGCCTGCGAGGGCGTGAGGTGAATCAGAAGCAGGTGACATTCATTCCGTTTACTGCCCAGACTCGAATGAGTGGTGTGGACTTCGACGGCCGGCAGATTCGCAAGGGAGCCGCTGACGCCGTCGATGGCTGGCTAAAGGAACGCAGGGGAGAGTTTCCTTCGTCACTTCGGACCATCGTTGATGAGATTTCACGCAAAGGGGGAACTCCGCTGGTTGTGACCGAAGGCAATCGCGCTCTTGGTGCTGTCTATCTGAAGGACATCATCAAGGGAGGGATGCGCGAACGATTTCATCAACTGCGTGCGATGGGAATTCGGACGGTGATGATCACAGGAGACAATCCTCTGACGGCCGCGGCCATCGCGGCGGAAGCGGGCGTTGATGACTTCCTGGCACAGGCGACTCCGGAGATGAAACTGAACTATATCCGGCAGTGTCAGAACGGTGGTCGTCTGGTCGCAATGACCGGTGATGGAACAAACGACTCCCCTGCTCTGGCTCAGGCCGATGTTGCCGTGGCGATGAACAGCGGAACTCAGGCGGCTCGCGAAGCCTGGAATATGGTCGACCTCGATTCAAACCCGACAAAGCTGATTGAGATCGTTGAAATCGGAAAGCAGCTGCTGATGACTCGAGGTGCTCTAACCACGTTCAGCATCGCCAATGATGTGTCCAAGTACTTTGCCATCATTCCTGCCGCGTTTGCGACCATCTATCCGGGGTTAAAGGTTCTGAACGTCATGCGACTGGCAACGCCACAGACGGCCGTTCTTTCTGCAGTGATCTTCAATGCTCTGATCATCGTTGCGCTGATTCCGCTCGCTTTGAAAGGTGTTCGCTACCGTGCGGTCGGTGCCGCAACGCTGCTGCGTGACAACATTTTGCTGTATGGACTGGGCGGGTTTCTGGTGCCGTTCGCAGGCATCAAGGTGATCGATGTGATGCTGTCGTTCGTGATGTAGCGTTGGTTTGACGCTGTGAGGGGAGTCATGGGAGTCAGAGGATTTATGGGAGTGATGGGGTGAGGTATGAAGACGATTGTTGTGACGGTTCGGGTGATGCTGTTGTTTACCGTGATGACTGGTGTGGCTTATCCGCTGCTTGTGACGGCGATTGCTCAGGTGGCGTTTCCGCTTCGGGCAAATGGCAGTGTGATAACAGTTGACGGCACTGCGGTTGGGTCGGAACTGATCGGTCAGTCGTTTCAGAGCGACCGGTACTTCTGGTCGAGGCCTTCGTCAACGGCAGTGTTTCCGGGAAACGCATCTGCGGGAAGTGGCTCCAATCTGGCATTGACCAATCCTGCGTGGCAGGACCTGGTGAATCAGCGGGCAGCCTCATTGCGAAAGGCGAATCCCGAATCAACAGGACCCATTCCGACGGACCTGTTGACGGCATCGGCCAGCGGGCTGGATCCTCACATCAGTGTGGACGCTGCGAAGTTTCAGGCCGAGCGCATTGCCGGTGTTCGTGGACTTTCACCGGATCAGGTCATGACGCTGATCGATCAGCACACAGAACACGGGCGGCTGGAACTGGGGACTGTGGATCGAATCAACGTGTTGCTTCTGAACCTGGCACTGGATCGAGTGACCTCTGAAAGGAGATCGCCATGAGAACGATTTTGTTGACTGGAACGATGACACTTCCGGCAGCCGGAGCGCGCGCATTTTCGAAAGTTGGTGGAGAAGGCGAGGCCACTATGAGCTTCCAGAATCCGGAGAAATGGATCCGTCGCGCGATGATCGGCCTTGTGTATTCGGCAGTCGGGCTGATGTTCGGGCTCATCGTGGCAGCGTTTGGAATGCCGTTGGCCGGAATGGCGATTTCGTGCATGCTGATCGGCGCCGTGGTCGGTATAGTGATTGCTCGCAGTGCTGGCTGAGAAAACTGAGCAATGAATGAACGTCCGGATCCCGACAAGCTGCTGCAGCGAGTGCAGAGCGAAGAACAGAAGGCCGCCCGAGGCAAGCTGAAGATCTTCTTCGGCATGGCTCCTGGGGTCGGCAAAACGTTTGCAATGCTTCAGGCAGCTCGCCGGGAAGCGCGAGCGGGTGTTGACGTCATCATCGGATACGTCGAACCTCATGCAAGGCCCGAGACTCAGACGCTCACGTTTGGGCTGGACCTGCTTCCTCGACGGGCGATTGTCTATCGCGACCGAACGCTGCAGGAATTTGATCTGGAAGCCGCACTGGCCCGGAAGCCACAGCTGATCCTGGTTGACGAGCTGGCTCATACGAACGCGGAAGGTCTGACACATTCGCGTCGCTGGCAGGATGTGGAAGATCTACTGGCCGCCGGCATCAGTGTGTACACGACACTCAATGTGCAGCACCTTGAGAGTCTGAACGATGTGATTGCACAGGTCACATCGGCACCCGTTCGAGAGACAGTGCCGGATCATGTGTTTGAAAACGCAGATGAAGTGGAGCTGATTGATGTGGCTCCGGACGAGCTGATTGACCGTCTGCGAAGCGGCAAAGTGTATGTATCGGATCAGGCCTCGCGGGCCATTCAGAACTTCTTTCGCAAAGGAAACCTGATCGCTCTGCGCGAACTTGCCCTGCGTCGAACGGCCGATCGAGTCAGCGCTCAGGCAGTGGATTATCGTCAGCAGCATGCGGTCGCTGCGATCTGGCCGACGGCAGACAGGCTGCTCGTCTGTGTTGGGCCAAGTCCCATGTCGGCTCGTTTGGTTCGAGCCACTCGACGCATCGCGTCAACGCTCCGAGCGCCGTGGACGGCACTGCATGTGGAACTGACCGGTGCGGCTCCTCTGAGTGTCGATGGTCGGCAGCAGCTGGAATCCAATCTGAAGCTTGCCGAAGAACTCGGAGCACAGATTGAGCATGTTGCCGGAGCTGACTTTGCGGACTGCGTACTTTCGCACTGTCGCCAGAAGAATATTTCCCGCATCATAGTCGGGAAGCCACTGCAGAATCGCTGGCGGGAATTCTGGCATGGTGCTCCTGTCTACGATCTGATTCGGCGTTGCGGAGACATCGACGTCTTTGTGATCAGTGGTGACGAAGAAACCCCGGCGCCGAAAAGTCCTGGCCGGGCGGATGAGCCGGTGGAGCATCGCGGGTATTTCTGGTCGCTGCTGGTTGTTGGCGGATCGACTCTGATCTCGTGGGCACTCTCCGGTGTCCTTGACCCCACCAACCTCGCGATGATCTTCATGGCAGGCGTTGTCCTGGTGTCGCTGATGATGGGACGAGGCCCAAGCATTGTTGCGACGATTCTCAGCATCATTTGTTTCGACGTGGGTTTTGTTCCCCCGTACGGACGGCTGTCGGTTTCGGACAGTCAGTATCTTGTGACCTTCGCTGTGATGCTCGCCACGGGATTACTGGTCAGTCAGCTGGCAGAACGCGTCCGACGCCAGAGCCTTGCAGCGCGGGAGCGAGAGCAGCGCACGGCGGCTCTGTATGCGCTCAGCCGCGAACTGGCGGAACTGCCAACGGCGGAAGGAATCGTCGCTTCGGCCAGGCGAGTTCTGAAAAACGTCATCGGAACGGACATCGTACTGCACGTGGCTGATGAGATTCGGAAGAATGAAACAGCAGAAGATATCGGTGTGATTCGCTGGGTCCTGGATCATCGTCAGCCTGCCGGAGCGGGAACTTCGACGTTGCCCGGAACCGGAATGCTGTATGTTCCGCTTGTCGCCGGTGATCGATGTCTCGGATGCCTGGGGATTGCTTCGGATGCGCAGAGTATTTCCAGTCGCGGAAAAGAGCTGCTGTCACGATCACGCATGGAATTGCTGGAAGCCTGTGCCGCGCAGATTGCGGCGGCTCTGGAACGCTGCGAACTTGCAAAGGAAGCGGAGAACGTGCGCATTCAGGCCGAAACGGAGCGGCTTCGTAATTCCCTGTTGAGCGCTGTGTCGCATGATCTTCGCACGCCGCTCGCGACTCTGACCGGTGCCGCGAGTACTCTGGCGGAACAGGGCGATGCGCTGTCGTCGTCCGCCAGGAAAGAACTGGCGGAGTCGATGGTGGACGAATCAGACCGGCTTCATCGGCTCGTCGCCAACCTGCTCGAGCTGACTCGTCTTGAAGCCGGAGCCATTCAGCTGAACCGCGAGCTGCAGCCGATTGATGAAGTCATCGGAGTTGCACTTGCACGCCTGCATCGTCAGCTTCGTCATCATCCAGTCACCGTTCGGATTGCTCCGGATCTTCCACCCGTGTTGATCGATGAGCTGCTGATGCAGCAGGTGCTGGTGAATCTGCTGGAGAATGCGGCAAAGTTCTCCCCACGAGAGTCGACGATTGAGTTCACCGTCGAAAAGCAGAACGATCGACTGGTGACAGAGATTCTGGATCGCGGGCCTGGGTTACCTCGTGGATGCGAACAGCAGATTTTTGACAAGTTTGTGCGAGGGTCAGATGCGAAAGCATCAGGAAGCGGGATTGGACTGGCAATTTGTCGGGCGATCGTTGAACTTCACGGTGGTACAATCGAAGCGGAAAATCGGGAAGGCGGAGGTTCTGTCTTTCGATTTACAATCCCGGTGGATGAACGGGCAACCGGACAGTTCGCGGCCCCATCGAACAAGGCTGTGTGAGCATTGAGAAGGACTGGATTCATCACGAATCATGGACAGTGACCCACCCAAACTTCTGCTCATTGAAGATGATCGATCGATTCGGCGGTTCCTTGCGATCTCGATGGAATCGAATGGCTTTCGAATTCTGGAAGCTGATACCGCGGAATCGGGACTGCGAGCGGCCGTCAGCGAACCTCCGGACGCGATTGTGCTGGACCTTGGTCTTCCGGATGGCGACGGGTTGGATGTGATCCGAAAGATTCGTGAATGGTCTGCCGTGCCGATCATCGTCCTGTCGGCGCGCGAGCGTGAACATGAAAAGGTTCTCGCTCTGGACACCGGCGCTGATGACTACCTGACGAAGCCGTTTGGGGTTGGTGAACTGCTGGCTCGAATTCGAGTTGCTCTGCGGCATCAGGCCAGTCGCAATCGCAAAGAGAGTCCGGTCTTTCGAACGGGCGACCTGGCAGTTGATCTGGGGCGACGAACCGTGATGATTCGGGATGAGGTTGTTCATCTGACTCCGACAGAATACCGACTTCTGACCGCGCTGGTGCAGCAGGCCGGAAAAGTCGTGACGCATCGAAGTCTGCTGAAGACTGTCTGGGGGCCGGATGCGGTTCACGAAAACCAGTATCTGCGAGTTTACATGGGCACTCTTCGAAGCAAGATCGAAGAAGACCCGGCTCGACCGAAGTACCTGATCACGGAGGCTGGGATTGGGTATCGCCTGACAGATTCTCCCGCTGAGCCCGGCTAGCTGCGTTTTCAAGAACGCGATTGGAGGGCGAAGGGGCGAAGGTCCTCCTGAGCCACTTATCACCAGTCGCTTCGATCAGTAGTTGGCTGGAGTCTATGACGGCTGAGGACGGCCGGGACGCACTTCCAGGGGGTTTTCGATAGACGCCCCGCATGACATCGTTTTTTCCGGAAGGTGCGATTTTTCGATGAATTTTCGTCCCCGGAACCTCTTCCCTGAGCCAAAAGTCGCGATGACAGCCGGTTGCCGGATCTACTAAAATCTGAACAGATGAATCGAGTCTTCTGGGGGATTGCCCTGAAGATGACGTATCGTTTCAGTGAATTATCACCTTCCGACTCTGACGAAGCCACAGTGATTGCATTCGAGGAAGGGGACATTGCTGATCTGGCATGACCGACCTGAACAGGCGAGACCGAGATGGCGTTTCTTCAGTTTGAACGAGGTGGACAGACCGTTCGAGTGGGTTTGTCCAAAGGTGAGCTGACCGTTGGGCGCGAGTCGCACAATGATGTCGCCTTTCCGGAACGGGAAGTTTCCCGCCGGCATGCTCGTATCTTTCGGAACGGCGATGTCTGGAAACTTGTCGACCTTGGCAGCAGTGGCGGGACGTTTTTGAATCAGCGGCAGTTGTTCAAGGATTTTCCGGAGATTCTGAAGCACGGTGATTCGTTTTTGATCGGTCCGTATCTGTTCTACTTCTTCCTTGAAGAGGACATGCTGACGACGCTGCCGGGATTTCGGCCTCGCGTTGAGATTGATGAAGACAGTCCCAGCAGCATTGAAGGATCTGCCGCGTCATCCGGATACGGCTCACTTTCCGTTCGGCCTGAAGATAAGCTCAACGGGATCCTGAAGATCAACGAAGCGCTGACAGGTGGCTTCAGTGTCGAAGCGACTTACCCGCGAATCCTGGATGCACTGATGGAGATCTTTCCACAGGCAGACCGCGGCGCGATTCTGATCGTGAAGGATTTTGGTCGAGAGATCACGTCTGTCGCGGAACGATATCGAAGGCGTGAGGCAGCTCAGCCGATTCGCATCAGCCGAACGATCCTCAGTAACGTGCTCAAAGACAACGCTGCTATTCTTTCGGTGAATACTTCGCTGGATCCTCGAGTTGCCGACAGTGATTCCATCGCAGCGCAGTCGATTCACTCGACGATGTGTGCGCCATTGCTGTCCGTTGAGCGGGCAGCGTTTGGCATCATCAGCCTGGACGCTCTGGATCCTCGGCGTCGCTTTTCGACGGATGATCTGCAGCTGCTTCTGGCCGTTGCAAATCAGGCCTCCCATGCGCTGGAGAACGTTCGACTGCTGACTGTTCAGCTGGAACAGCAGCGACAGGAAGAAGAGATGCTGCTGTCCGCGGAAATTCAGAACGCGCTGATTCCGAGGACTCTGCCGCAGCCTCCGGGTTACAAGTTCTTTGGGTCATGCCATGCCGCACGAGCGGTCGGAGGGGACTACTTCGACTGCTTTGAGATGCCTGGCGGCAAAGTGTGTGTGTCATTCGGTGACGTTTCCGGAAAGGGATTTCCCGCAGCATTGATCATGTCGCGGCTCTCCGGGATTGCTCGCAACGTGATGCATTACACGGATGACGTGACCGCTGCCGTCCGTCAGATCAATTCGCTGATGTGCCTGAATATGGTCGACGGACGCTTCGTCACGTACATCCTTGGTGTGATCGACATCGCAAAGCACACGTTCACATTCTGTAATGCCGGGCATATCCCGCCGGAAGTTCGTCGTATCGATGGACGGCTGCAGTCCCTCGAATATGCCGGAGCCGGACTTCCTGTCGGGCTCGACGCGGATTTTCCGTATGAGGCAATGACGGTGTCTCTGTCTCCCGGGCAGGTCGTTGTGCTGCGTACGGACGGAGTGGATGAAGCGATGTCTGAGACCAAGCAGTTCTATGGAGTGGATCGATTTCGAAATCTGGTCCAGTCAACTCCCCCGGAACCCGAACTGATCGCTCGCGAGCTGCTGATTGACGTTCGAAAATTCATGCCGGCCGGGTACCAGAACGACGACATCACCATCCTGTGCTTTGGTCGAGGACGGTAATCGAGTCGTTGTTTGTTCCGCGAACACAACGCAAACGCCGCCGTTCGTACTTCGAACAAACAACACATCACCATTGCCCACAACATTCCAGAGTTTGTGCGTAGAATCGTAGGATGGCCGCCCTCGGCCGCCCTCGGCCGTCTGCCTCCCATCGGATCACACAATCCGTGAGTGCAATCAGAAAACAAACGCAGACGGCTGCGGGCGTCCATTCAACCACCAGAGCGCGCCGCATTCGTGGGAGTGAAGCCTATTGCGAATGGTCTGTGGCAAGCAGAGGGTGAAAAAGACGGTTGGGCATAAGAATGATGGGTTGTGTCTTATTCGCGTTCATTCGCGGGTACTACGAGATCGCAGTCGCTGAAAACTGAAAACCGGCTTCGCCCTTACTAATCGGCATAGTTTTGCAACACTCCGCTGGGCCAAGCATCTATCAACGATTCCCACAATCCTCCAAAATTCTCATCCGTCTGATCTTGTCAGTGGATCAGGCGGCTGGCACAGTCCCCTTGGCAAGGGGTGAGTCACGGTCACCTCAGTGCTGATAAAAAAGATTCGCACGCGGGGGGAAGTGTCATGGCGAGTGGCAGGTTTCGGGCGGTGTGGACGAAGTGGCTGGCGGCGGTGGGAGCCAGCGGAAAGCAGTCTTGCGGCAGGTATGGGCAAGCTCGGCGGGGGGGGGCAATTCGGGAAGTGTTGTGTCTCGTCCCAGATCGCATCACTGGGGCTGATGACTGCAACGTCGATTGAGCCTCTTGAAGATCGCACGGTGCTGGATGGACCAGATCCGTATGGTGGGATGGGAAGCGATCCAAACGCTGGCGGCACGGGTGCGATTGGCGGAATGCCAGGCACCGGAGGAACAGGCGGGACCGGGGGCACTGGTTCCACGGGCGGAACTGGTTCCACGGGCGGAACTGGGTCCACGGGCGGAACGGGTGGAACGCTGGTCGGTCAATTCCTCAGCTCTGCCAATGGTGGTTTGTTGCGACCCAATGGCCAACAGTGGTTTGAGACGTTTGGGACCGATCCATTGTCTGGCGTGGTGGCGGTGCATCGCGACTTACCGGGCGGGCTGTCTCTGAATTATTCGTCCGATACCGTTTCACCACTGCCCATTGTCACGCTCGACACGTCATGGACCGGCACCAGTCTTCCTACCGGCCCGATTACGGCCACTCTCAAAATCAACGGCACAACTCAGTCCAGTGTCGTGATTGACCAAACCGGAATTGCTCAGGGGACGCCATTCCGCATTTCGCTGCAGGTCACCAGTGCATTGTCCTCCGGTCACTATGACGCCAGTATTGATGTGTCGGCTCCGATCGGCACAACCAACATGCTGCAGACTCTGACGCAGTCCGTGAATGTGGAAGACCGCAGCAGCAGTCCGTATGGCAAGGGCTGGACGCTCACCGGACTTGAGTCCATCGTGCCGCAGGCGGACGGAAATCTCTGGATCAACGGAGCCGGAGTGCGAGTCTGGTACAACACCAGTGGCGCTCCGATGACAGGTATGATGTCCAATTCGGCTCTGACAAAGAACACGGACGGCAGTTTTCAACTGAGGCTTGGCGACGGAAGTGTCCACAACTTTGATGCGACGGGACGCCTTCTGTCAAAAGTGGATGCGGTCGGCAATACGATCAGCTATCAGTGGAATTCGACCAGCGGGCTGCTGACCAGTGTGACGGATGCCGTTGGTCGCGCCACATTGCTGCAGTATTCCGGCGGACGACTCAGTCAGGTCACAGATTTTGGCGGGCGATACGTGCTGATCACTCAGTCGTCCGGCGGGCAGTTGCTGACGATCTCCAGTCCGGCAGAGCAGCAGGTTGGCGCGTTTGTCGCGCCGGTGATGACGTATACCTACAATGCCTCCGGCTTACTGGCGACGCTGACCGATGCGCTGATGCGGCAGACATCGCTGACGTACAGCTTCGCAGGGACAGCGGCCACGGCGACTCTTCCGGGAGGCGCCGTGTGGGCGTTCGCTCCGGCAGCGATCACGGGCCTGGTGAATCCATCGACAGGCAGCGGCACAACCACCAGCCCCGCCAGTCGAGTCACGCCGGCAGCGGTGTTCGCGTCGTGGACGAATCCTCTGGGCGGCGTTCGACAACTGGCCGTGGACGCTCTTGGGAACATTATTCGCGATGTGGCCGCCGACGGAGCCACGATCATTTACACACGAGATGCCAATGGTCGCGTTCTGACACAGACGCTCAGCGATCCCGATGGCTCAGGACCACTGGCCGCTCCCGTGACGACCTGGCAATATGATGCGTCGGGAAATGTCCTGCAGCAGACATCGCCCGGTGGTGCCATTCGAACGTGGACCTACAACAGTCTGAATCTGCCACTCACCGCTGTGAATGAACTCGGCCAGACGACCAGTTATGCATGGAACAGCAATCGGACCCTGGCCTCGGAGACTCTTCCGAACGGAGCCGTTGTGACGTATGCATACAATTCACGCGGGCAGGTCACCAGCGTCACAATTCCCGATCCGGATGGCACGGGACCGCTGACCGCGGCGACGACGACCAGTACGTTCGATTCGTACGGACGACTGACGGCTCGCACAAACCCCGACGGCACTTCGCAGTCATGGGCCTGGAATGCTCTGGATCAAGTCGTTGCCACAACGGATGAGTTGGGACGGACGACCAACTACAGCTATTCGTGGATGGGGCGAGTTTCCACCATTCTCCTGCCGGATCCGGATGGAGCGGGACCGCTGCCACGCCCGTCGAAATCGTGGAATCATGACCTGCTGGGACGAACCACATCCGAATTCGAAAATACGGTCCAGCTCAGAACACTCAGCTATACCACGGCCGGACAGATTGCCAGTCAGACGCTGACAGACCCGGATGGTACCGGTCCGCTGACATCGGCCACCATCAGCTTCACTTATGATTCCCTGGGGCAAATGTTGACTCAGACTGCGCCGGGCGGAGCAACCTCGACCGTGACGTATGATGTGGCCGGAAGAGTCCTGGCCGTCACTGCTCCTGATCCGGACGGCAGTGGCCCACAGCTCGCCAGCGTCACCACGTACGGTTACGACTCACTGGGCCGACAGATTCGTGTGACCGACGCATTGGGCGGCATCACCACGATCGCCTACAACGCAGCGGGTTTGCGAAGCAGCGTCACTGATGCGCTCGGGCACACGTCGACGCTGACATACAACGCCGGCGGACAAATGCTGACCGCCACGAATCCGCTCGGCGAGACTGTTTCCTGGACCTATGACGTCCTGGGAAATGCCACGACCGTCACGCTGCCCGATCCCGATGGTGCCGGAGCACTTCCGGCCCCGGTGATCAGCACGACGTATGATTTGCTCGGGCGAGCTGTAACGTCGACGGCTCCGAACGGGGCTGTCACGACAACCCAATATGACCTCAACGGTCGAGTCATCCGTCAGACGGAAGCCGACGGTTCTTATGTCACGGTGGCTTACAATGCCGCGGGACAGGTGACGTCGCAAACGCAAAGTAGCCCGACGGGCTCCGGCGGGACTTCCATCACGACCTCGATCACCTACGATGCTCTCGGGCGAATGCTGAGCGTCACAGACCCTGCGGGCACGACCAGTTCTGCTTTTGACGCCGCCGGGAACCTGGTGTCCGCGACGGATGCGACAGGTCGGACGAGCACCTTCCAGTATGATGTGTGGCATCGACGAACTCGCATGACGGATCCGCAGGGAAATCAAACCAGTCTGACCTACAACGCTGCGGGGCACGTGTCTCAGGCCACGGACGGACTGAACCATGTGACCAGTTACGCGTATGATTTGGCCGGGCGACTGACAACTTCCACCGATGCCCGAAACGCCGTCACCAGCTACGAATATGATCGTCTGGGTCGATCCACAAAGCTGACTGATCCCGTCGGAAATTCCACGACGTGGACTTACGATGCCGTTGGAAAACTGCTGACCGACAGTCAGATCCTTGCCGGTGGTTCCGCCGCGACCAGAAGTTACGCGTATGATGCCGCCGATCGCCTGACGTCCCGCACAGATCGCAACGGACGCACTATCACCTTTGGATATGATCACCTCGGTCGTCAAACATCGCAGAACTGGCTGACCAATGGAGTTTCCGTCAACACGATCACGACGACCTACAACGCCAGCCTGAATGTCGCATCGATCACGGATAACGATTCGGCACTGGCGTTTACCTGGGACAGTCTTGGGCGGCTGACTGCCAGCAGCAACGCGGGAACTCTGAATGCCCCTGCGGTGACGGTGAACCAGTCGTACGATTCGCTGGGACGACGATCGTCGCAGTCCGCCACGATCAACGGGATTGCCGACTTCGTCAACAGCTATTCCTTTGACTCCGCCGGGCGAATGAATCGCATCACGCAGACAGATGGCAACGCGTCGGCCGGATATGTGGTGAAGGACAAGCGCGTCGACCTGAGCTACGATGCGGCCGGAAGATTCTCCGCCATCAGCCGTTATGAATCGCTGACGACAGCCAACGCCGTGGCCATTTCGAATTACGGCTATGATTCGGCGGGACGTTTGAGCAGCCTGCAGCACGTGGGGTACGGCAACAGCGTGAGCGGTCAGCCGGATACGTCTTCGATCGCGGGCTACACGTTCAGTTGGAACGCAGCCGATCAGCTCACGGCAATCAACTCGGTGCGCGATGGCCTGACGAATTACTCGTACGATGCCATCAGTCAATTGACGGGAGCCGACTACGCCAGTCAGACCGATGAGACCTTTGCGTACGATGCCAACGGCAACCGCACCAGTGTAGCCCGTGGCTCCGCCGCGGGAACATCCGTCTTGTCTTCCACGATCACAGCTCATAACCGTATTCTGAACGACGGCACGTCCACATACACCTACGATGCCGAAGGCAATCGCACGTCGAAGACGGACATCGCCACCGGCAGCAAGGTGGAATACCAGTGGAATCACGCGAATTTGTTGACGGGTGTGATTTACAAAACGAGCAACAACGTCGTGACAAAGTCGGTCGCATATCAATATGATGCCCTCGGGCGTCGCATTGGTAAGAGTGTGGACGACAACGGGAACGGAACCGTGGACCGACGAGAATCCTACATTTACGACGGAGCAGGATTGCTGGCGACTGGCGAGCAGCAGGGTGTCAACCCTCCGAGTGCTTCCAGTGCAATTCACATCTCCGGCCCCAACGGTTCCCTCGGCCAGCATGGCTGGACCGACCAGATGATCCTCAGCTTCGTCGATGCCGACGGAGACGGATCCGGAACCTCGCAGCTTTCCGGACGTTATCTCTATGGCCCGGCAGTTGATGAAGTCTTCGCCGTGGAGAATGGAACGGGCGACGTCCTCTGGTCACTCACCGACCAGCTCGGCACACCAAGAGACTGGGCTCAGAGAACATCCAGCGGCAACACCGTAATCGCTCAGCACATCCGCTACACAGCCTTCGGAGCCATCGACTCCATCGTGGACTCCAATAACTCGCCCCTCGCACCCAGCGCCTCGCTTCCTCCTTCCTTCACCGGCCAGCTCACCGACCCCGACGCCGGCCTCATCTACTACCGAGCCCGCTGGTACGACCCACAACTCGGCAAGTTCATCAGCGATGACCCCATGGAATTTGAAGCGGGGGATGCGAATGTGAGTCGGTGTTGTCTCAACAGGCCAATCCACAGGACAGACGCCTCTGGATTATATGATGATCTCGAAGAAACGCTACGGCACCTCATTAAGAGTTCTCACATATCCGAACTTGCACAACTAGGATTATACAAGCCCGATGTAATAGATACTGGCGGCCACCCAGACAATCCATTCTTCCATCAATTCCGACCAGGCTTTGACTGTGACGACTTCGCACTAATCGCACTCAACTATCTATCGCATACACTGGAAGGTCCCGATGTGAATGTAATCGCCTACAAAGCAGTCTATCCCGACGATACGGTAGAGCATGCAGTCATCAAAATTGACGGTCCCTGCACGACGTATATATGGGATCCACAGACAGCTCACTTAAGTGAACCATGCTATACCGACTCGCAGATCCACAATGCGCTGAATACGCTGTCTAAACAGTACTATGTTGAAGGCTCCGACGTACTGAAAGAGCTGGATTGGAGCCTCTGGGAACCAGGTGATAATGATCCATGGGGAAGCCGTGAGCCATCACCATTCAACACTGATCCATCGACCATACAGCACTTCTTAAACTATTACTACTTAGTCTTTCCCTGTGGCGATCCCTCGATTTTTGTGCAACAAAACAACTAATATGGATCGCCGTGCACCCTGTGAATGGTATGTCGCGGGCTCCGAAGTTGATCTCTAGTGCTGTGTAAATAAGTTCAACGAGAGTCGCTGATCCGCAAAGGCGAAAGCGACGATCAAGGCGGAAGCATGTGGTTTGGCGAACTAACAGTTTCACCTGTCGTAGGCTCAATGTTCTGAGCATTCAATGGTTCTGGTAGTCTCTGCAATGGAGTTCGCTAATGACATTATTATCAGCCTTTGTCTTCCAGCATGTTTCGCTATTGTGCCTTATCACATGTCCGACGGTTTTAGACCGAGCCTTACATGTGCGTATTTCACTGAACGGCGAAGAGGTCTTCCGGGGCATCACTGGCGATGATGGTTCGGGCGATGCTTCTGAGGTATGGAAGCAATTGCCAAGGGTGCGGCTGAAAGCTACGCATGCCCATCACATGCCTCATCTAGACTTAGACAATGGTGCACTTCTTCCAGTATGGGCTTTGGATGGATGTGTCAGCATTGAGGTGACTCACGCCGGAAAGATGGAGACGGATCGTATCAGCGTCGTACCGCTTATTTCGGAAACCGGCGAAGTGTCTTGGCGAATGGACCCGGAATGTGTCAATAGCGTACTTTCGAAGTTGCAACTCCGTCAGCCACCGCAGAGCAAGAATTCCACTTCCGAACCTCAGTTTGGTGTTCGAGAGGTTTCGGTGATCCAAGGCCGGAACCAAGAACTGTTTGTGGTGATTGTCGAGGGATTGTTGTTCACCGTCTCGCATCAGAAGCAGTTCATGCCGTTGCAATTGTCTGTCTGGTCATTCACTTCTGGCGAAACTCGACTCAGGTTTTCGTGTCCAATAAGTATATCTCAGCGAGTCCCGGCGTGTTTTCTTCCAGTAATGGATGAAGATAGGCTACGAATCTTGGAATGCTACGGCCCGATCGTGCGAGATGGCAACCCGCGACTTCGGCACTTAGATCCCTTGCTGGGGCTGGTTGATGGACAATCGCTGCCCCAAAGTATTCGGGAAATTGGGTCCACCGTCAACCACCGGATTAGCGAAAATTGGGGGCTTGGCGATATCTCCGACAGCGCAGAATTGCTTTGCGAAAAAGCCTCAAGCGATCGAGTTTCTGTCCTGTCTTTGCACCCCAGGAGCGTAGAAGACGCAATGCCCCTGACCTTTGAACTAGGGGTGGGTGGGCGCGACGTCCGTCTCGAAATCCGAAAGGAGAGAACTAGAGCAAACATAGTTGTGAGAACTAATTCCCGGTGAGACAAGTAGCTCCCCATTTCGTGTGAGCGACTGGAGATTTCCCCGAAGCTGTCGGTGGACTGCGTGAAGGATTTTCGCAAATGGTTCCGCTGCAGTACCGGCGTAGCTGTCCATTTCCTCCAAAAACAAGGGGAATTTTGAGACAGCACTTCTTGTCAACACCAAATTTTTTCCTGCTCAGTTTCACCAGAGGTTTGCCGATTTAACGCAGCTTACCATTTGGGGCCACATGGGGCACCGATGACCAGAAACGAAATGGACAGCTACGTACGGGCCGACCGAGTTCTATGACAGCTCATGCGACAGCGAATTGGCATGATCGATCAATAAGCGGGGTTCCGCGTGGTAATTGACTGAGCTTGTTTCAGGATTTGCTCAAAATATGTAGACGGTGGAAACAGCACATTCGTTGCCGCCAGAATCAGCAGGTTCGAGGTCACCGGAGCGGCGGCGTCAGGGTATTGACGCAGTTTCCACGGGCTCGGCGCAGCCTGTTTTTGCGTGCGGAGTTCTG
>Ga0169931_10005569_pt1 | contig 19147 bp, 13 predicted proteins | sample Kivu_15m_20L_FD_129675 | JGI IMG/M metagenome (GOLD analysis project Ga0169931, IMG submission 129675) | Freshwater microbial communities from Lake Kivu, Western Province, Rwanda to study Microbial Dark Matter (Phase II) - Kivu_15m_20L... | ecosystem: Environmental > Aquatic > Freshwater > Lake... | reverse complement strand
GGCGAAGATCTCGCGCGCCGTTTGGTCGTCAGGCGCATACCCGGGGCGCAGAGCGACGAAGGCCTTGGGCACCGCCAGTCGGACCGGATCCGGACTTGGCACAACGGCAGCTTCCGCCACCGCAGGATGCTCGATCAGCACGCTCTCGAGTTCGAAGGGACTGATGCGGTAGTCGCTCGACTTGAACACATCGTCGGCGCGGCCCACGTAGGTGATGTAGCCGTTTGCGTCACGCCGCGCAACATCACCCGTGCGGTACCAGCCATCGCGCATGACTTCGGCAGTACGAGCCTCCGAACCCCAGTAACCGGGCATCAGGCCGGTGGGCCGCGGATCGAGACGGATTGCAATCTCTCCTTCCTCGACCTCGTTGTTGTCGGGGTCGATCAGTGCAATCCGATAGCCCGGCAGTGGTCGGCCCATCGATCCGGGGATCAAGGGCTGCCCCGGCGGATTACCGATCTGGGCGGTGGTCTCGGTCTGGCCGAAGCCATCGCGCAGGGTGATCCCCCAGCCCCGACGGACCTGCTCGATCACTTCCGGGTTGAGCGGCTCCCCGGCCCCGATCAGTTCGCGCAACGCCAGTCCGGGGCGCGCTGCAGCAAGATCCTGCTGGATGAGCATGCGCCAGACGGTGGGCGGCGCACAGAGCGAGGTGACCGGATAACGGGTGAGGACCTCGATGAGGGCTGCCGCGTGAAAGCGCGACTGGTTGAAGATGAAGACGCAGGCCTGGGCATTCCACGGGGCAAAGAAGCAGCTCCAGGCGTGCTTTGCCCAGCCGGGCGAGGAGATGTTGAGATGCACATCGCCTTCCTGCAAGCCGAGCCAGTACATGGTGGAAAGATGTCCCACGGGGTAGCTCTGATGCGTGTGCATCACGAGTTTGGGCTGCGCGGTGGTTCCCGAGGTAAAGTAGAGCAGCAAGGGGTCGTCGGCCTGTGTGGGCGCGTCGGCAAGAAACGTGTCGGGCCCCACGAGCAGGTCCTCGAAGCGCCGCCAGTCTGCCGGGGCTGCCGGTCCGGTGGCAATACGCGTGCAGTCCCCGGGTAGCTCGGCAAAGCGGCAGGCAAGGTGACCTTCGAGGATCACATGGCGAACACCACCGCGCTCGAAGCGGTCACGGAGGTCGTCGCGGCTCAGTAGCGTGGTGGCGGGAACCACAATCACGCCGAGCTTCATGCACGCGAGCATAGAGAGCCAGAGCGCGGGCTCGTTGCCCATCATGAGAAGCACCGCATCGCCGCGCCTGAAACCCAGATCCCGCAGCTGGTTCGCGAGGGTATTCGAAAGGCTGCGAAGTTGTTCAAAGCTGAACCGCAACTCGCTGCCGTCCTCGCTGTGAATCCACAGTGCAGGCGATGCGTTGGCCTCGGCCATCGCGTCGAAGTAGTCGAGCGCCCAGTTGAATTGCCCAAGGGCTGGCCAGCGAAACCCCTCCACAGCCGCCGCCTGATCGGTGCGGTGGGCCCAGAGAAAGTTGCGCGCGTCGAGAAAATCCTTGATCGAACTGCTCATCATCCCGCCTCCTTCCAGGGGTTTCACTCCGCTTCAGTCCCGCGACACGCCGGGCTGCGTGCCCGCTGTCTGCAACCTTTGTTCCTGCTCGGTCCAGAGCGCACGGTAAACACCGTTGCGCGCAAGAAGTTCATCATGACGCCCCACCTCTGCCACGCGGCCATGCTCAAACACAACGATACGGTCGGCACGGGTGGCGTCGCTCAGTTGATGGGTCACCAGCACCGTGGTGCGCTGAGCCATCACCTGCAAGAGTGTCTCGATCACTGCACGCCCGGTGCTTGCATCGAGCGCGCTGCCGGGCTCATCCAGCACGAGCAGCACCGGATCACGCACCAGCGCACGCGCGATGGCGATCCGCTGGCGTTGACCGCCCGAGCAGGTGTCGGCAGAGACCTGCGTGTTGTAGCGCTCCGGCAGGCTTTCGATCCATGGCGCAAGTCCAGCGGACCGCGCCGCGTGTTCGACCTGCGCATCGCTCGCGTCTGGATAAGCTGCCCGAATGTTTTCGGCAATGCTTGCATGAAAGAGAAGACTGTCCTGAAAGACTGCGCTGGTTGACGACCAGTACTCCTCGAGCGGCAGGCTGCGCAGATCCTCGCCGTCAACGAGCACCCGGCCACTGGAGGGCTGCTGCAGTCCGAGCAGCAGTTGCACTGCGGTGCTCTTGCCCGATCCGCTCGCCCCTACAAACGCGGTGAGTTGCCCATCGGCGATCTCGAGCGTGATCGCAAGAATCGGATCCGGCGGGCTGCTCCTGGTTGCCTCGGTCTCGCCCGGTCTGGGCACCGCGAGCCTGCCCTCGATCAGCCTGCGGGGATAACGAAAGCTCACCGCTTCAAAACGGATCCGTGGTGCCCTGCGCGGCCCGCAAAGGTGCCGCACACCCGCCGGGCTCTGCTGCAGGCGGTTCTCGACGGGCTGGTCCTGCAAGGCCTGAATCCGCCGCATGCTCGCCGACACGCCGACCAGCCTGGAGAAGGAGGAAGCGAGCGAGTAGGCGTGCGTGGCAAGGGCAGCAAAGAGCAGGTAGAACGACACCAGAGCGCCGGTGGTGATGTGTCCGTGCACCAGCATCCAGCAACCTGCGGCGAGCACGATCACTTCGATCAGTTCGACCGCAATCCAGGGAACACGGTTGCTGAAGTAGCTGTACAGGTTGTAGCTTCGGGTGAAGCGGCTGATCTCGGCGTTTGCCCTGGCAAACCGGGAGCGCACAAACGCGCCCATCCCGAAGACCCTGATCACGACCTGATTGGCGAGGTTCTCCCACAACTGGGTGGACAACTGTCCGTGAGCCTCCCTGGATGCGTAGCTCGCCCTCTCGGCAAGCGGCGTGAGCAGCCGGGGTCCGATCGGAATCGTTGGCAGCAGGAGGGCAAGCCCCAGCAGTGCAAGACGCCAGTCGGTGCTCAGCAACATCGTAAGCGCAATGGCAACGCCGAAAAAACTTGTGGCCACAAAACCGATGGACCAAAGCGCCGACTCGAGCCCTCCGGCATCGTTCACGATGCGCGAGACCAGATCGCCATGGCCAGCCGACCGCAACTGGCCAAGCGGCATCCCTTGCAGATGGTGAAAAAGTCGATCGCGGGCCTCGGCCGGGATCACTGCACAGAGCCCGGACAGGAGGTACTCATGCGCACTGCCGCAGATGCTCGAAATCACCGAAGCGGCAAGAAGCAGGGCCAGGATGAGCACCATCAGAGGAGCCTGCCCTTGCAGGATCGCGTCGTCGATCAGCGTGCTGAAGGCCTTGCGCTGGCCGAGTTGCAGACCGAGTTCGAGGAGCATCAGCACAAGTACCGCCAGGAGAGCCCGGCGGTGCGGTCGGAAGACTGGCGCGAGGTTCCTGCAAAGAATGCTGACCCAGGCAAATCCCGGGCCCGGCTCGGACGCCGAAGCAACGATGGCTACTCCGGTTCGATCCGGGCGTCCTTGATCGCCTTGGCCCACTTGAGCGTTTCACGACGAGTTCGCTCCGCGAGGGCCTCCGGCGTACCGGGGTCGGTTTCGAAACCGAGGCTGGCGAAGCGAGCCAGCAGGTCCTTGTCGCTGGCTGCTGCGTTGGCGGCCTTGTTGAGTTGCGCCACAGCAGGCGCGGGCGTCCCGGCGGGAGCATAGATCGCAAAGAACGCGATCAGTTCGTAGTCCTTGAGGCCGAGCGCCTCATTCACGGTGGGCAGTTCAGGAACCGCCTTCGAGCGGCTCGTCGAGGTAACCGCCAGACCGCGCACCTTTCCTGCCTTCACTTGCGGAAGCATCACCGCGAAATCAGCGGTGAAGAGGTTGACTTGTCCGCCAATGAGATCGGCGATCGCTGCCGGGCTGCTCTTGTAGGGCACCAGGGTCATCTGCATGCCCGCCATGCTCATCAGCATCTCGGTGGATACCCGCTGTGAAGTGCTCGCGCTTGCGTAGTTGAGCTCGTTTGGCTTCGACTTTGCAAAGGCCACCAGTTCCTTGAGCGTGCGCGGAGCCATCTCGTTGTTGATCGCCACGATCAGGGGGACCTGCCCCAGAAAGGCCACCGGTGCAAATGCGGTGTCCTGGTCGTAGGGGAGCTTCTTCATCAGGCTCTTGAGGGCTGCGTTGGTGCTGTTGGTACCCACCAGGATGGTGTAGCCGTCGGGCGCAGCCTTGGCCACCGTGTCGGCCCCGAGCATGCCATTGGCACCGGGCTTGTTTTCCACCACGAAGGGCTGGCCGAGCAATTCGGCCATCTTCGCAGTGAAGGCGCGCGCCACCTGGTCGGTTGCACTGCCCGGAGCAAAAGGCACCACCGCGCGCACCGGCTTCACCGGATAGGTGCCACCCTGGGCCTGCAAAGCCCCCGGCATGAAGGCGAGCGAAAACGCAGCAACAACGAGAGCGAGAAGTGCGTTTTTCGCCGCCTCCACCGCTGCGCCACGCCCTCGGGTGGCCAACCACGCACGGCCCATCCGAAAGTGGCCGTTCAACCCTTCGCCCCACCGATCGACTCTGGATGACATTGCATTCCCTCCCCGTTGCGTGCTTCGCAGGCCCGCCACCGAACCCTCGTTTCAATTGTTACACGTGCGGATCACCCTCCGGAGAGGCACCCGTATCCGCCTCGCTGCCCGGAACCGGAGCGACCCCCGGAGAGGCACCCATATCCGCCTCGCTGCCCGGAACCGGAGCGGCCTCTGAAGGCGATGCGCGGTCCTCATCGAGCAGCAGGCCGTCGCGCCATTGGCCCGAGTGGATCGTGCCGTCGGAGTGGATGTAGGTCCCCGCACCGTCGCGCCTGTTGTTGCGATAAGAACCAAAATACTTCCTTCCGTCCGGCCAGGTTGTGGTGCCTTTCCCATGGAACCTTCCTTCGAAAAACTCGCCAACGTAAGTCTCGCCATCGGGGCTGCGGTAGCTTCCCTGTCCGTGATACTTGTCGTCGACGAAGCTCCCGACGTAGGTTCTTCCATCGGGGAAGGTAAACGCGCCCTGCCCCTGGTACTTCCCTTCCGAGAATTCGCCCACATACTTCCTGCCGTCGGCAAAGAGGTAGGTGCCGTGCCCATGGCGCTTGCCGTTTCGCCACCGCCCGAGGTAGCTCGATCCATCGGCGTAGTTGTATCTGCCCTGCCCGTCGGGCTGACCGTCGCGCCATTCGCCCTGGTAGGTCGACCCGTTCGCGCTCTGGTAGTCGCCGCGACCGTTCGGTTCGCCGAAGCGATAGCTTCCCCGGTAGTACCCGCCGTCTGGCCAGCGGGTGGTTCCCTCGCCGTGGTAGCGACCCTCGCGGAACTCGCCGCGATACTCCTCGCCGCTGGCGTAGCGGTAGCTGCCGCTCCCATGCGGTACGCCTTCGCGCCACCCGCCCACATAGCTGTCGCCGTCGGGCCATTGATAGCTGCCTTCACCCTCGCGTCGGTCGTCCCGATACTCGCCGCGGTACTCCTGGCCGTCGGGCGCGATGACCGTGCCAAACCCATGGCGCTTTCCGCGCAGGAACTCGCCGAAGTAGACCCGGCCGTCCAGGTACGCAAGTCTTCCCTTGCCCTCCGGCTTGCCCGCCCGCCACTCGCCGCTGTAGCTTGATCCGTTGGCAAAGCGGTAGGTACCCTGGCCGCTGCGGATACCGTCGAGATACTCACCGATGTACTCCTCGCCGCTTGGCCAGGTGGTGGTGCCCTGCCCTGTTGCCTTGCCCGCGTGGAACGCTCCCACGTAGACCTCGCCGTCGGGCCAGACCATCCTTCCCTGACCGTGAAAGAAGCCGTCACGGTAGGGACCGCTGTAGATGCGCCCGTCTGCAAAGCGGGTTGTTCCTTCCCCATGGCACAGGCCTTCACGATACGCACCAACGTGGGTTTCGCCATCAGGCCAGACGCTTGTCCCATCCCCATGGGGCTGGCCACTGCGGAATTCGCCGCTGTAGCGCCGGCCATCCGGGTACCGCAGGCTGCCCCGGCCGAAGTAGCTTCCATCCCGGAAGGCGCCCGTTTCGGAGACCTCTTCCGTCGTCGGTTCGGGATCACTGCGCACAGACGGCTCCAACCCTTTCAGACCTCGAGCCACTCCTGGCGGATGTCGGGGCTTGCGCGCAGTAGGGCCGGGGTTCCTTCGAAGACGATTCTTCCGTGTCCCATCACATAGAGGCGGTGGCTGATGCGCAGGGCAATGGTGAGCTTTTGCTCCACGAGCAGGATCGACACGCCACGTTGCGCGATCTCGGCGAGCAGCTTCGCCACCAGTTCCACCATCATCGGCGCGAGGCCCTCGGTGGGCTCGTCGATCATGATCAGTTCCGGGTCCCCCATCAGGGTGCGGCAAATGGTGAGCATCTGCTGCTCTCCGCCCGAGAGTACGCCTCCAGCTGTGTCGGCGCGTTCCTCGAGCCGCGGAAAGAGGGCAAACATGTCGTGCATGCTCCAGCGCGGGTTTGTCACGCCAGATTTCTGACCCAGCAGAAGGTTCTGGCGCACCGTGAGCGCGGGAAAGATATCCCTGTTTTCGGGCACATAGCCCAAGCCCCGTCGCGCGATCTGGTGCGGGCGCAACCCTGCGATCTGCTCCCCCTTGAAGCGCACCGATCCCTGAGGGGCAACGTCTCCCATGATCGCCTTGATCGTGGTGGAGCGCCCCACACCATTGCGCCCCAACAGGCTGACGATCTCGCCCGCGTGTACCTCGAAGTTCACACCCTGCAGGATGTGACTCTTGCCGTAGTAGGCGTGCAAGTCGACCACTGCGAGCAGGGGATCCCCGCTCGCGGACTCCTCAAACACGCCCGGTACCCTGCGGCTCACTTCGGCGGGCTTGCCCATGGGATCTCGCAACGCGCTCGCTCAGAATTCGGGCTGCGCCTGCCCCAGATAGGCCTCGCGCACCGCAGGATTGCCGCGGATGCGCTCCGGCGTGTCGGAGGCGATGACCTGCCCGTAGACCAGCACCGAGATGCGCTCTGCGAGGCCAAAAACCACGTTCATGTCGTGCTCCACCATGAGCAGCGTCTTGCCCTGGCTTACCTCACGGATCAGGTGCATGGCCTGCTCGGTTTCGGAATGGCTCATGCCTGCACTCGGTTCGTCGAGCATGATGATTTGCGGGTCGGGGGCGATGGCAACACCGATCTCGAGGGCCCGCTGCTCGGCGTATGCGAGCACCCCCGCCGGTGTGTCGCGCCGCGCCCAGAGGTTGATCCTTCGCAACACTTCCTCGCACTTGTCGTTCACATCCCGCAGTTGCGCAACGCCGTGCCAGAACGCATAGCGGTATCCGAGCGACCAGAGGACGCTGCAGCGAACATTCTCGAACACGCTGAGTCGGGGAAAGATGTTGGTGACCTGAAAACTGCGCGACACCCCGAGCCGATTGATCGCAAAGGGGCTCAGACCATTGATCAGTTGCCCGTTGACCCGAATCTCCCCCGCGGTCGCGGGCATGCGCCCGCTGATCAGGTGAAAGAGCGTTGACTTTCCGGCACCGTTCGGACCGATCAAGGCGTGCAGTTGGCCGCGACCCACGCTGAGATCCACCCCACGAATGATCGCAGTGGGACCGAAATTCTTGTGGATTCCGCGCAACTCGAGCGCTGCGGTCGCTTCTGCCTGCATGGCGCTGGCCACGGCTAGCTGCGCTGGCGAAGCCCAGCGTTGACCTCGGACCATGCTCCGCGCACCGCGCGAAACGCCACCCGCGCAAGAAGCAGGCCGAGCACCAGAAGCAATACGGCAAGCAGCCAGGGGAGCGGAGCGGCGCTGTCAAAGCTCACGCCCATCAGGCGCATTGCGGTTCCGTCCATGGCGGCCTTCACCAGGCGATGGTGCGCCAGTTCGATCAGTCCCGCAGCGCCCGCAAGCGTGAGGAGTGCGGGGCCCGAGAGCAGCAGGTAGGAGGGCACAAGGACACCGAAGCGCTGGGCGCGAAGCACCGGGGCATGGAGCATGATCAGTCCGGCAAGACCCCCGGGAAGGTACATCACCACGAGGATGAAGAGTAGACCGAAGTACAGCATCCACGCGCCCGTGAAGTCGCTCAGGGAGATTTGCAGTGCAGTGATCAGCACCGCCCCGAGAATCGGGCCTAGAAAGTGGCCCACCCCTCCAATGTAGGTCATCAGCAGCACCACGCCGGACTGGGCACCGCTTACCGAGAGCGCATTCATGATCTCGAAATTGATGGCCGCCATGGCGCCCGCCACCCCGGCGAAGGTACCGGCCAGACAAAAGGAAATGAATCGGACGATATGCGTGGAGTAGCCGACGAACTCGGCACGTTCCGGATTCTCGCGCACAGCATTGGCGATGCGGCCGAAGGGTGTCTGGGTGACCGCAAACATCGCCACCACGCATACAAAGGTCCATGCCGCGATGAGGTAGTACACCTGAAGCTGCGCTCCGAAGTCGAGCCCCGCAAACGGCAACAGCCGCGAGCGGTCGGCGCTCACGCCCTCCTCTCCGCCGAAGAACGAACGCAGAATCAGCGCTGAAGCAGCAACCAGTTCGCCAAGGCCGAGCGAAATCATCGCAAACGCAGTGCCCGAGCGGCGCGTGGAGATCCAACCGAAGACAACTGCACAGGCCAGGCCCATCGCCGCCCCAACGAGCGGAACCAGGGGCAGCGGAACCGGCATACCCGGGACTCCGAGGAACCTGAGAGCGTGAATCGCCATGAATCCGGCAAGTCCGTAGTACACCGCATGTCCAAACGAGAGCATCCCTGTCTGGCCGAGCAGCATGTTGTAGCTGAGCGAGAACACCACCATGATGCACATCAGGCTCATCTTGGTGAGTGAGGTTCCCGAGTCGAACACCAGGGGAAGCGCAACGAGAAGTCCGGCTGCAATGATCCAGACTGCGTACGTGCGCACCAGAGCGCTCAAACCCGCCTGTGCTTCGCTCCGGCTCGCGAGATCCTGTGCCGTCTGCATCTCAGGTCTCGCGATTGCCCATCAGTCCGGTGGGGCGCAGGATGAGAACAAGCACCAGGAGCAGGTAGGGGATCACGGGCGCAACCTGCGCCACGGTGACGCGCCAAAGATCGCCGATCAGGGTGCCGGCCGCCGGACTGAGTTGTGCCATGCCCGGCAGATCCGCGAGCGAAAGGTTCACCGCAACCGCAAAAGTCTGCACGAGGCCGATCAGGAGCGAAGCCACAAAGGCTCCCGCGAGCGATCCGAGCCCGCCGAGCACCACCACCACGAAGAGGATGGGCCCAAGCAGCGCAGCCATCGAGGGCTGCGTCACGAGCGCCGGCCCCGCGATCGCGCCTGCAAGCGCCGCGAGCGCCGAACCGCCTCCGAACACGAGCATGAACACGCCGGGAACGTTGTGGCCAAGCATCGCGGTCATCTGCGGGTGGGTGAGCGCAGCCTGGATGATCAGGCCGATCCGGGTACGTGTGAGCACCAGCATCAGGCAGAGAAACATCCCGATCGCGATCACCAGCATGAAGACCTTGTAGGCCGGGTAGGTGGTGCCGAAGAGGTTGAAGGCCACAAAGTCGAGTTGCTGCGGAACCCTGTAGTCAACAGGAAGCTTGCCCCACACCATCTGAACGAGTTCTTCGATGACGAAGGCGAGTCCGAAGGTGAAGAGCAATTCGGCCACATGGCCATGCCGATGCACGACGCGCAGGCCGAAGCGTTCGATCAGCGCGCCGGCGGTGCCCACGATCAGCGGGGCGGCAACCAGCCCAACCCAGAAGTCGAACTGACGGGCCAGTTCGAACCCGAAGTAGGCCCCGAGCATGTAGAAGCTCGCATGCGCGAAATTCAGCACGCCCATCATGCTGAAGATCAGCGTGAGGCCGCTCGCCAGCATGAAAAGCAACATGCCGTAGAGCACACCGTTCAGCGTGGAAAAGACGACAAGTTCGAGCATGTCGCGCCCTCACCGAGGCACTTGCCTGGCCCTGCCCAGAGCCTCTGGGGGACTCGAGCAGGGCCAGGGCTGGCCGCCGATCAATACGGCCGGCTCATCTTGCAGGTGGTGGGTAGTTCGGTGTCCTTGCCCTCGACGCGACCGAGCGTTTTCCAGCCCCACCCGGTACCTTCCTCGTCAAACTTCGCGCCTGCGGGCAGCGGCCCGAACGAGGCGATGTACATGTCCTGGATGAACTGATGATTGTCTGCGCGCATGTAACCGATCCCGCCGTTGTGGGTGGTGATACGCATGCCTTCAAGACGCTGCGCGATCTTCTTGGCGTCGACATCCCCGGCAGCCTTGATGGCCTCCGAAAGCATGTACATCTGATTGAAGGCGCGCGGATACCAGACGGCCTGACCCGTCCGGGGGCGAAAGTCGGTTTCAACCGCCTGCGCCGGCGGATGCGCAATGTTGGCGTGTCCCTCCACGATGGCAAAGACGCGGTCGGAGAGTCCGGTCTGCTTGATCGCCGTGGGGCCGCCGGCACCGCCCGCATAGTAGGTGTACCAGTCAACCTTCAGCCCCGCATCGGCTGCCGCCTTCAACAACAGCGCAAAGTCCTGGCCCCAGTTGCCCGTGATCACCGAGTCTGCGCCCGAAGCCCTGATCTTGGCGATGTAGGGTGCAAAGTCGTTGATCTTGAGGAGCGGGTGGAGTTCGTTGCCCACGATCTGGATGTCGGGACGCTTTTGCTGGAGCATTGCCACAGCCTGGGTACGCACCGACTGTCCGAAAGAGTAGTCTTGATTGATCAGGTACACACGCTTGACCGCCTGCCGATCCTTGATGAAGTTGGTGAGCGCGGCCATCTTTGTGTCGGAGTCGGCATCCCACCGGAAATGCGACCAGTTGCACTTTTCATTCGTGAGCGAGGGGTCCACTGCCGCATAGTTGAGATAGATCACCTCCTTGCCGGGATTGCGCGCGTTGTGCTTCGCAACGAAGTCCGACAGGGCCGCAGCGACCGACGAACCATTACCCTGGGTGAGGATCCGAATCCCGCGATCGATCGCCTTTTGCGCCTGAACGATGCTTTCCTGAGGATTGGTCTTTCCATCATAGGGCACTACCTCGAACTTGCGGCCGAGAGCGCCGCCCTGGGCGTTGAGCTGGTCGGCGATGTAGCGGAAGTGCTTCAGTCCGTGTTCGCCGATGCTTGCGCCGCCCCCCGAGAGCGGGTCGATATAGGCAATCTGGATCGTCTGTTGCGCCGTTGCGGACTGGCCCGAGAGGGCAAGAACTGCAGCGAGGATCGGCTGAACCGCAAGCGCTTTCAGGGCGCGACGACGGCCCGACAGGCCAAACGGGTTTGCAAACATGCTTGTGTCTCCTTCGTGTTTTGTGCGGGTACCACGGCTGCGCTGGAGGCCAAAGCTGACACTCTGGCAGCCCAACCTGCGCAAGGCGTGAACGGGTAACCATCAGCCCCAACGCGCGCCGACCCATGCAAGAATGGCACAGCGGGGCTGAAACGGCAACACGCCCCTCAAGCGAAAGGTGGTAAACCGGGATGCGGGTAGCGGTGCTTGGCGCAAGCGGCACGATCGGTCGGGCGCTCGTTGGCGCCCTGGCGGCAAAGGGTCACGAAGCCGTGGGCCTGATCCGGCCGGGCCTCCCAGGCCGCATGAACCGGTTGTTGCGAGACTGTCCGGATGCGCAATGGCGCGAGTGTCTCGTTTTCGACGCTGCAAACCTTTACAGGCAGGGCCTTCGGGGCGAGCGCTTCGACGCCGTGATCTCGTGCATGGCCTCGCGCTCCGGAGCGCCGCGCGACGCCTGGCAGGTAGAACATCTCGCGCAATGCCAGGCGCTCGACGCAGCACGGCAGGCGGCAATCGGGCACTTCGTGCTGCTCTCGGCGATCTGCGTGCAGCGACCGCTTCTCGTCTTTCAACGCGCCAAGCTTGCCTTCGAGGAGCGCTTGCGCAGCAGCGGTATCCGCTACTCGATCGTGCGGCCAACCGCCTTCTTCAAGTCACTCTCCGGGCAGGTTGCGCGCGTGCGCGCAGGCAAACCCTTCCTCGTGTTCGGTAACGGTGAACTCACCCGCTGCAAGCCGATCAGCAACACCGACCTCGCCGACTATCTCATCCGTTGTCTGCATGACCCGGCTTTGCACCAGCAGGTGCTTCCGATCGGGGGGCCCGGGCCCGCGATCTCTCCCCGGGAACAGGCCGGGATCCTCTCGGACCTGCTCGGGCGCGCGGTGCCGCTTCGAAAGCTGCCCGTGGCGCTGCTCGATACGCTGGTGGCGACCCTCTCGACGGGCGCCCGGATCCTTCCACAGCTCGCCGAAAAGGCCGAGCTCGCGCGGATCGGGCGCTACTACGCCACCGAGTCGATGCTGGTTTTCAACGCTGCATCAGGCCGCTACGACGAAAACCTGACCCCTTCGCACGGATCGCAAACGCTGCGCGACTTCTATGCTGCGCTGCTGAGCGGTCGGGAAGCCGCCCCGGCGCGCGGCGAGCATGCAGTCTTTTCTTCGCCCGACAACGGCGCGTAGCCGGGCAGTCCCGTCTGCCACAGCAGAAAGGCAAGCTAGTAGCCGGATAGTCCCATCTGCCACAGCAGGAAGGCAAACATGTCGGCACGCTCCTCGAGTTGCTGACGCTTGGTACTTCCAACGCCATGGCCTGCCTGGTAATCGAGGCGCAGCAGCACAGGCTTGCCGCTTGCCGATGCCGCCATCAGGCGCGCTGCAGTCTTGGTGCTGTGCCAGACTTCAACCCTCGGATCGTTCACGCCGTGCGTGAGCAGCACCGCCGGATACTTCACACCGTCGCGGATCTGGTGATAGGTGCTCATGGCGAGCAGTGCCTTGAAGCCCGACTCCGAGACGTGGGAACCAAACTCGGGAATATTGGGAATACCGTTGGGGGTTTCTTCGGCTCGAAGCATGTCGAGCGCGCCCACCGCCGGAATCACTGCGGCAAAGAGTTCCGGGCGCTCGGTCATGGCACGTCCAACGAGAATGCCCCCCGCGCTGCCCCCAACGATCCCGAGCCGCTGCGGCGAAGTCCATTGCCGCGCGATCAGCCATTCCGCGCAGGCGATGAAATCCTTCCAGGAGTTTGGCTTGCTCGCCTGAAAGCCTGCCTTGTACCAGTCCTGCCCATACACGCCGCTTCCGCGCGGGTTGGCAACTGCGAAGACGCCCCCGGCATCGAGCCACGCGAGGCGGCTGAGGCTGAAGTAAGGCTCCTCGGTGGAACCGTAGCTTGCGTAGCCGTAGAGCAAGGTGGGATTGCTACCGTCGAGTTGCACATCCTTGCGGTGGATGATCGACATCGGGACGAGCACACCGTCGTGGCTCGGCACCTGCACCTCGGTCACCTCGACTTGCGCCGGCGCATCGTGCGGCCCTGCGGGCTGCAGACCTGTGTCGAGCGCAGCACCCTCGGCATCGATCGCATAGATCCGCGGTGCGCGGTTCCAGCTCTGCAGATCGAGGACCAGTCCGGGAAAGCGCGGGTCGGCAGCACCCATGCTGCCCTCCCCGCCGCTCAGCGAAAACGACCCTTCTGTGGGGAGTTTCACTTCCTCGACGCCACTGGAGCGCCAACGGTGGCGGTAGAGCCGCTTGATGTTGCCATCCCGCGCTTCGATGTAGAGCGCATCGGCGGCCGCTGCAACAGCGGTCACCACGCGCTCGGACGGCGCCACGAGTTCGCGGGCACGCGCCAGGTGGAAACCGGCCAGGGACACCTCGAGCACCTTCGATCGGGGCGCGTCGCGGTGCGATACCAGGTAGAGCGTGTCATGCATGTAGGCCACGCTCGTGACCTTGTCGTCCGGACTCAGCAGTTGGCGCCACCGGGGGCGGCCCTGGAGGAGGCTGCGCGCGGGCGCGAGGTAGAGCGAAATCTCCGACTGGGTGCCGTTGAACACGAAGCCGAGCGCCCAGCGACCATCAAGGGTAAACCCCGCAAAGGGAATCCCGGTGTCGGCGATCCGGGTGCCGGGCGCCCCAGCCCCGAAAACCGGCCGCGCGCGCGAAAGCGGCGCGCCGCGCTCCAGGAGGAGGGTCTGACTGCGCTGATACTTTGCAGTGGGAGGCATCCCTGGCTTGAGCGCCTGCAGCCGCGTGAAGAGCATGTAGCGGCCATCGGGCGACCAGCTCACATTGCCGAAGTCTGCGCGGTCGATCGGCGCTCCGATCCGCTTGCCGCTCCGGGTGTTGAGCAGGTGCAGGACAGCAGCCTCCGAGCCCTGTGCCGAAATGCCATAAGCCACGAAACGCCCGCCTGGCGAGGGCGTGTAGTAGTTGATCGCGTGCGGCTTTCCGGTTTCCCGTTCGAATTGCTCCGGATCGACGAGCACCCGGTCTGCGCCCCCCAGACCTTGCCGCAGCATCAGCTTGAACTGATCCTCACCCGCACCGCGGCGCTCGAAAAACCATTGATCGCCCGCTTCGCGCGCGAGCCTCGCGACGCGCGCTGAGACTGCGCTGTCGTAGTTGAGCATTGCAGCGAAGAGCCGTTCGCGCCCGGGTATTGCAGCAAGCGTTTGCGTGGCATGCGCGCCTGCATCCTTCATCCACTGTGCAACCTCGCGGTTCGAGGTGTCTTCGAGCCAGCGGTAGGGGTCGTGCACTTCCACGCCGTGATAGCGGGTGGTTGCCGGCTTGGCGGGCGGCGGCCCAAATGCAAGCACACCTGTTGAGAGAAGGGAGAAAACGACAACGGCGAGTACCCAGAGACTGATCAGGTCATTGCGCAAAGGAACATTGCGCACCGGGTCGTGGCACCCCGGATCGCCTGCGCCAAGCACACCCTGCGCGGCGCAGGCGAGGCCGCCGTGCGCGAGCGGCGTGGCCCTGGCAAGCGCCATCCACACCGGAAAACCAAGCCCGATTGCGCGGTGCGGCGGGGGCTGGCGCGCAACCTCCAGCCCGCCGGGTGAATCGAGAAGCACACCGAATCGCTCCGGAACCTCGGAAGGATCGGCGATCGGGCGCTTGTTCAAACAGTTCCCGAGCACATACCAGCACTGCCCGGCCATCTGCGTGTAGCTCATACCCTTGTCCGGCCTTGCCAGATCCGCGAGCAGGTCGGAGCGACTGACCTTGATTTCATGGATCTGCGGGCAGAGCATGGACTCACGGGTGGTGTGGCGGATCGAGAAGAGGTCGGGCCGGCTCCTGCGCCAGCGCTCCCCACCCAGGCCAAGACAGGAAAACTCGCGGAAGACGAGGCGGTCCTGCTCCAGCAACCACTGCGCGGTCCTGTCCACCAGCGCATCGTGGCGCGAGCGCGCCCTTCGGTGGTGCTCGAGCGCCTGGTGAAGCTGTTCGACCCCGGCGCGACTCACCCGGATCTGGCAGAGGCGCGCAGGATCAGAGGGCCAAACCTCCTCCACCAGGCCCATCGCCAGCAGCTCGAGTTCGATCGTGTCGCGGCAGGGCCAGCCGCCCGAGCGCCAAAGCTCGCGCAAACGGCGCAGCTGTTTCGCGCTCAACGCCTTCACGCCGAATCCGCAAGCGCTACACCCGCCGACGCCACCGGTGGCTGCGCACGGCCCGGCTCGAGGTAGCTTTCGAAGACCCCCACATGCACCATGGCCGCGTCGCAGGCATCAGGCCAGAGGTCGATCGAACGGAACCGCACGTCGTAGGTGGGCTCGTGCTCTGCATCGAGGCCGTGGGCGTGCGCGTCGGGGAAGGGGTAGGCAGGCGACACTGCGACAACCACGCCGGACTTGCCCCGGATGTAGGCGGGCATGCGCACATGCCCGCTGAAGTGCTCGTTACGGACGTTCACTGCGTCACCGGCCTGATAGCGGTGCCGGCCAGGCGCATTGACACGGCCCGCTGCAGCCGGCAGGGCGAGAGGGAATCGCCCCCCGGCGAGCACGTTCAGTTCCTGCGCTGTGGCGAGACCCTTTTCAACCAGGAGCGTGGCAAGCCCGGTGAGCGAGCGCTCGTAATAACCCGCGCCGAGATAGTGCCGCGGCTCCATGCGTTCGATTGCGTGGCGGTACTCGTCCATGTTGATGATGCCGCGGCGTGCGCAAAGTGCGTAAAGCGCGTTGGCCCGCATCTCCCACGCCGCGTGGAACACCTGCGCCCCGGGGGCATAGCGCACCCCACCGAATCCCTGTGTACCTCCGAGGTCGTGCACGCCATCCACAGTCACACCTCCAGACGCTGCACGCCGATCATCGATTCCCTGGTCACGATTGCAGCGAGACGATCCTCGCTCCAGCCCTCGGTACCCCTTGGTCGCTGGGGAAGCACCATGTAGCGGGTGTCGGCGGTGGTGTCCCACACCCGGATCTCGACGGCAGGGTCGAGTTGCAGCCCCATCTCGGCGAGCACGGTGCGCGCCTGCCGCACGATGCGCGAGCGGTACTCGAAATCCTTGTACCAGTCGGGGGGTAGTCCGATGATCGTGAACGCGGTGCAGGAGCACAGCGTGCAGCAGATCACATTGTGGATCGTTGCGGAGTTCTCGAGTACAACGAGGCAGCGGTGATGCGCAGGCATGCCGAGTCCGAACTCGGCCGCAGCAGCCATGCCGTTTTGCAGGAGTCGCTCCCGAAAACCCGGATCAACCCAGGATCGCGCCACAAGTCGGGCCCCGTTTTGCGCAATCCACTGCTCCTGCGCAAGTTGGGTGAGCTGGGCAACTTCCTCCTTCACCGCAACCCCGGCCCGCTCGAGAATGTGCTCAACCGCCGAGACTCTACTTTCGATCGAGGCGGCGGGAACCGTGGCGGGGTTAAGGTACATTGCCTCTACTCTCCAGGGTAAGTGGGCCAGAACTAGAGAAAACCACTTCATTTCTTCGAGGAAACACCGTCATGCATAGCGTTCGCGCGTTACTTCAGGCCAAGCCTTTGCGCCTCATCACAGCCAGCCCCCTGACGAGCGTTGCCGAGGCAATGCGCATCATGCGGCAGGAAACGGTGCGATCAGTCCTGATCACCCACGAAGGGAATCTCCTAGGCATCGTGACCGACAAGGACTACCTGCGCAAAGTGGCTGCTCTCGGAAAGAATCCCGAGGCAGTGCGGGTTGACGCCATCATGAGCACTTCCCTCATCACAGTGCAGATCGACGACACGCTGCAAACCTGCATGAACCTTATGGCCGACCATACCCTGCATCATCTTCCGGTTTTTGAACATGACAAGCTGGCCGGCATGGTGTCGTGGACCGACATCATGGCCACCATGCTCGGGGAAGAATGACGCGGGATCACCGCTGCGCTCCGGGGTCGCGGCTGCCCATGAGATGCTGCTCGAGAAACATCAGCATCGCGTAGAACTGGAAGTCGGCGTTTTCCTTGCGGGCAAATCCGTGCCCCTCGTTGTCGGCGCGCAGATACCACACCGGCACCCCGGAGGTTTTCAGCCGATCGACGATCTGCTCCGCTTCCGACACCGGCACCCGTGGATCATTGCCTCCGTGAATCACAAAGAGCGGGCGCTGGATGCGTGAAGCCTGGGTGAGCGGGGAGATCGCGTTGAGGAAGCGGCGCATCGCAGGATCGCGCTCGTCGCCGTATTCCGCACGCCGCAGATCCCTGCGGTAGCTCTCGGTGCGCTCGAGAAAGGTCACGAAATGCGAGATGCCCACGATGCTGATCGCACAGCGGATGCGCTCCCCGAAGTGGATACTTGTGGCGAGCGCCATGTAGCCGCCATAGCTGCCGCCCATCACTGCAACCCGCTCAGGATCGAGGTCGGGCTGGTCGCGGATCCACTCGAGCAGTGCGCCCACGTCCCGAACCGCATCCTCACGGAGAAAGCCGTTGTCGAGTGCGAGGAAGCGCTTTCCATAACCGGAGGATCCCCGCACGTTGGGAAAGATCATCGCCACCCCGAGTTCCTCGATCAGGTAGTTCCAACGGCCGAGAAAGCCTGCCGTGGACTGCGCCTCGGGCCCGCCATGGATACTGATCAGAACCGGTCGCCGACCGGCATGCCTGCGTGATGGCCGGGCTATCAGACCGCTGATGGTGAGTCCGTCGAAGCTGCGCCAGAAGATCGGCTGCTGTTCGGCAAAACGCGATGCATCAAGCCCACGGGGCACCACCGCGCGGGTCCAGTTCTCGATCTCCCCGTTGGCCCTCACCCCGAGCACCTCTCCCGGCCCCTGGGGTCGGTCCATCGCCACCATCAGTTCCTCGCCCTGCGGGTGGAAGACCACGTTGAGAACGCTCCCCATGGGAAGCTTTGCGAAGGGAACCTCGCGCAGTGTTGCGGTACTCACCATGCGCAGGACGCGCAGGCCGTCCACGTTGTAGACCAGAGCGAGCAAACCGCCATCGCGCGAAAGCGACGCGTCGCCCACATCCCAGTTCAACTCGGTCTCGATCCGCTCCACCTGGTCCGTGCCCAGATGCAGTCGCGCCATCTGGCGGAACTCGCCGAAGGCATCGGTCAGGAAGTAAAGCCAGCGCGCGTCGGTGCTCAAGCCCGCAGTAAGGTAGGCGCCCGGGGTGTCGGTGCCAGCCCGGGGCAGTACCCGGCGTGAGGCGCCGGTATGGAGGTCGAGCAACCAGACCTCCGAGCGGCTCACCGACGCGTAGCGGGTGAACACCGCAAAGCGTTCGTCTTCGGACACCTCGGTGGCCCACCAGCCGGCACCCTCGAGTTCGGCAATCAGCCGCCGCGCCTCGGGCACGCGCGGGTCGACAGACCACACGGTGGTACTCACCGAGTCGCGTCGCCCGAACTCGGCTGTGCGGTCGAGCGGTACTGCGGTGAGCAGCGCCCTGCCCGAGCGCCGCAACCAGCCGCCGAAGGCATGACGCTGCGCGGGATCGGTGAGCAAGGTCTGCCTGCCGTCGGCAAGGTCATGACGGTAGAACTGAAAAGCCTCATCACCACCTGCTCCGCGCGCAATCAGCAGGTAGTCGCCGCGTACCGGTTCGAAGCGGGCAAGGCTGATTGCCTCCGATCCGCTCGTGATCCGCTCCAGGGCCCCACCGGGGTTGCGCACGAGGTGCAGTTGCGCTGTCGCGTCGCCGTCGCTCCGGTGACTGATCAGCATCTCGCGTCGGGTGGGGTGCCAGTCCATGAACCGATGCCCCCGCAACTCCGCGTAGCCTCCGATCGCCTTGGCCAGGGCCTGCGGTATCGGTGCAATTCCATCGAGCCTCAACTGCGCCGGGGGCTTGAGCACCACCTCGGCCCTTGCGCCTGGGGCTGCTCCGGCAAGACCAGGGACGCCCAGCAGCAGAAGCACCAGAAGCGGCAGAAGCCGCAGGAGCGGCGGGAGCGGCAGGAGC
>Ga0169931_10005568_pt1 | contig 19150 bp, 18 predicted proteins | sample Kivu_15m_20L_FD_129675 | JGI IMG/M metagenome (GOLD analysis project Ga0169931, IMG submission 129675) | Freshwater microbial communities from Lake Kivu, Western Province, Rwanda to study Microbial Dark Matter (Phase II) - Kivu_15m_20L... | ecosystem: Environmental > Aquatic > Freshwater > Lake... | reverse complement strand
GGTGATATAACTGTAGAAAAAAATATAAAACATTATCGTGAAATGTGTAAAGATAGAGATTTTATAATTGGTGATTGTGGATTACCTTGGGGTGATGATGCTATTCCTGGCATTGTTTTATATTATTGTCAAATCTTATTTATTCTTTATAATCTTAAAGAAGGCGGTGGATGTATATTCAAACAGATTCTAAATTACGAACACAAAATTATAGTTGATATGATGTATTTATTATATTATTGTTTTGATATTGTAAAAGTATATAAACCAACGCAGAATTCGTTTTCTGGTGAGTTTTATATTGTGTGCACTGGATACAAAAGAAGATTAAAAGATAGTGATTTTGATATTTTGTTTAAAGTGCTAGATGATAAACAAAATATACATAAAAAATCCATAATTAATCAAGAATATAGTAAAGAATTTATATACCAATTTGCAAATGTTCTTGATAAAATTATAACAAACTTTAACCAAACAATTGATAGACAACTATTTTATGCTGACTTTTGGCATCTTATACAAAATGAAGATAAAAATGAAATAAAAAAATACATAGATATCAAAAATAAAGATTGGGTTGAAACTTTTTTACTTAAAAATATTACAAAATGATAATTTATAAATTTTTACAAAGATTTATTATATTTATATAAAATAAACTTTATAATATCATTATATTATGAACCTAAATACAGAAGAACATGCAGTCCATCGTATAATAGAATTGATGGCAAATATATTAAATTATTTAAGTGTATCACTTTATCAAGGACAATTTACACACGTTCACGAACGCTCATATGCAGAGTTAAATAGTTTGTATGATAATTTATCTAAAACACCATACGATTCACCATCAATTAAAGATATAACATGTTTCTATGATAATTTAATATATCTAAAAAATGTAACTGATACTGATGATCCTGATTATAGTATATATATGAACGAACTTAAAAAATATATAAAAAAGCATATGTAAAAGTAAAATTACTCTACAGTGCCAACATATAAGCATTCAAGTAAGTGATAAGCATATTCAGGATGAATAAATCTATATATTTTTGTGGCATCCTTACCAACATACTTACTAATTATACTACCCCCTGGATGCTTTTGGCTCCAATTATTTAGACTAATGTCATACACATTATTATTAATAATTATCAGTGAACTACTTTTTGCTACTTGTTCTCTACTAAAAATTTTAATTTTTGGTGGTGATTTATTTCTTAGTAGTTCCACAACTGTATTACTAGTTTCTAGAGCTCCTTCAATCCAACCTTGATTTGTTGAATAGCTTTCTCCACATATATAGAGATTCATATTTCTGAGTGGTTGCGTTATTCTAGGTTGTAGAGATTCTCCATCACAATTTACTTTCCAAACATGTGTTCCTTCAGCATAAAAACTACTAGATAAAAATATTGGTTCAGGAATTTTTTTCTCAGAAAATAACATTCTTATATTTTTCATAATTTTTTTCTTAAAAACATCATTTATTTTATCTTGTTGCCATTGTCTAGCATTTTTGGTATCAGAATAGGTAATCATTACTAGACCACTATCAGCATTTATAGGTATAAATTGTTGTATAGGTAGATTTGTTGTTGTTTTTGGTATATCATGGAACCATACTTTTCCATCACTATTTTTTGGAAACACAGCATATATTCTAAATAAACTACTGTCTTCAACTGAATTTAATAAATTATGAATACTTTGTAAAAAAGGTATTTTAACTAGTGCTCCTCTTGGCATAGCAAGTATTAAGTTATTTGTTGTGTATGTTTTATTGGCACCATCAAATGTTTCAGTATATATAGTTATGGATTGAATAGATTTTTTTTTCTTTTCTATGTCGGTAATCATTTCACTGAGTTGGATTACAACACCTTTTTCTTTTAATAATGATTCTAATTGTAAAACAATTTGTTCCAGACCATCATGGAGAACATAATATCTTAAATTAGGTAAAAAACTTTTTCTAAATATTTCCAATCCATTTTTAGCATTTACTTTATCAAATTCATCTGTATAACCAAAAGATTCAACTAGAATAGAAGCCCTCTCAATACCTAATTCATCTTCACATAATGACCTAAATGTCTTACCTAATAATTCTTGGTCTGATAACTTGCGTTCCTTAAATATTAGTTTGTTTAATATTCTACTAAATTTATCAGTTTTAATTGCTATTATTTTGTCATCAAATACTTTTCTGTATTCTTTTTGTGTTGGTAATTCTATTTTCTTTTGTTCTAAATTAAATCTTTTTACTAGTTCTAATAATAATTTATCATTTTCTGTAATACGACCTGCACCATTTTCATATTTTATTTTAAATTTATCATCAGTATTTGTTTTAATTAATCCACCTACTCTATAACTTTTCTCTAAAATTAATATACTTTTGGGATCTACACCATTTTTTTCTATTAGATTTAGAGCACAATATAAACCAGCTATACCAGCACCACATATTATATATTTGAAAGTCATATATTCTATAATTAACAATTATAAAAAAAAATTGAATATTTATATATTTGTTTGTTATTAAAATTAGTTAAAATGGTTTTAATTGGTGAATTAGTTGTTATGGCTGGTTCTTTTTCTTTCATTTTTTTCATTCTTATTTGTATGATTAAGATACAAGCAAAAGAAGAAAGAAAAGAAAGAAGAGAAAGAATTTATTGGCTACAAAGAAATAAATTAAAAAATAGAAAATAATCTAAATCTTCTTTATTTATAATTATTTTTTTTTATAATTATTTAAAATAAATTTTTTATATAATTATATAACCAAAATGGTTAAATATAGTTGTTCTAAATGTTTTAAAGAATTTTCACAAAAATCTCATTATGATAGACACATAATAAAAAAAATACCATGTAATAATAAAATAGAAGAAATTATAAATATAATTGATAATAAAATAGAAGAAATTATAAAAATAAATGATAAAAAAGATATTAAACAGGCTTATAAAGTTAATAAAGATATTAAACAGGCTTATAAAGTTATATCATTATTTACAGGAATGGGTGGAATGGATATAGGATTTGCTGAAGAAGTTATCGTCCATAAGAATAGTATAAAAGAAGATAATTATATAGAAAAAAAAGATGAAATTGAAGATTTTGTTAAATTAAAAAAACTACCATTTGAAATAATATTTCAAAATGATATTTTACCAGAAGCCAAAAGAATTGCTGAACTAAATAATTGGAATCATAATTTTCAGCTTAAAGATATTCGTGATATGTTGAAAGAGAATTATAATTTTCCTTATGCTGATGTAATAATCGGTGGTTTTCCATGTCAAGATTTTAGTCATGCTGGAAAAAGAAAAGGTTTTGATTCAAATCGTGGAACTTTATATCAATCATATGTAGAAGTTGTAAAAAAAGTTAAACCTATAATATTTGTTGCTGAGAATGTGAATGGATTACTAACTATGCCAGGTGAACCAATAAAAAAAATAATTGATGATTTTTCTCAAGTTGGTTATGAAGTTAAATATCAACTAATTAAATGTGAAGAATATGGCATTCCACAAACCAGATGGCGTGTTATTATTATTGGTATTAGAAATGATAAAAAACATAAATTAGAGGATAATAATTGGAATATTATTACTGAAAATAAAATTAAATGTACTATTGGAAATTATTTTAAACATCTTCAAGAACCAGATAATACTATAGATCCAGCACAAAAAATTTATTCTAAAGCAAAGAGACTTGAAAAAGAAAATAAAGTTTATCAAGGTCAAAAAGAAATTAGTCTTAATGATTTTGCTCCTACAATGAGAGCAGAACATCATGGAAATATTGAATTTCGTAGAATCACAAATGGTAAAAATAATGAACCAAATTTATTAGAAAGAAGATTATCAGTTCGTGAAGCTGCACTTATTCAAACTTTTCCACCTTCGTGTATTTTAACAGAACCAAATAGACCTACAAGTAAAGCATATAAACCTATAGGAAATGCTGTTCCTCCGCTATTAGGTTATATAATTGCTAATAAAATTTATCAATTACTTAGGATCTTGTAAATTCTTTAATACTCGTTTCTTTAATAAAATTTTTTATACAAATAATTTTTATTTTTTTTTTATTTATAAAAATAACTAAGAAATAATTAATATATATAATAATATATGAATTTAGAAGATTCTTTTTTTGAATTGGTAAATTATTACAATATAAATAATTTAATAACCATTAAGGATGATAAGATAGATTTATTGTATAAAATAGAATTACCAATTAATAATAAACCAATATCGGTTCTTTCAATTTTAGGAGCATCTAAAAGTGGTAAAAGCACAATGGCAAATTGTATAGCAACATTTCTATTAAATAATCAAACTAATTTTAATTTATTTAATACTAAAACAGAAGATAATTTAAATTATGTTATAGAATATGTACTAATTGAAACTAAGGATAGAAATATTATAATACTAGATTATATAGAAAAAAAGGATAGAGACTTATTAAATACCTGTAAAATATTGTTATTTATATATTTAGTTTCAGATGTTATACTATATAATGAAAAAAATGCTGATAATTTAAACCGTAATACACAAAATTATTTTTCAATACTAAAAAAGATTAATCTAAATAAAAAAGATGAGAATAGTTTATCCACACTTATATTTAATATTTATGGAAATGAAAACGATATGGAAATGTATGAAGAAATATCTTTTAATCTTAATAACTTGTTTAAAAAAATTGATGTGAATAATATAGATATTATGGATAAGAATAATATTAATTTGTTAAATAATAATAAATATATAGAATTTTTATCAGTTGAGACCAATTATAAAGATGTTTGTGAAAATATAGTTAATAATTTGTATGATAACAATAGATGTGAAAATATTTCATCATTTTACAAATTATTAGAAAATATAAAGTTGGAGATTGATAATAATATTGATTGGAATAATTTAATATTTGATACTAAATCACAAGAAGATATTAATAAATGGAAAGATGAAAATATAACTAAATGTAAAAATATAAACATTATAAGTGATGATTTATTAAATGGCACTCAAGAACAATATATAAATTATTTTAAACCATTAAAGGATAATATGAATATAATACTAGCAAATTATAAAGATTACTTTTTTTATACTAAATCTGAACTTGTTGATAAAGAATATCAAAATATTAAAGTTTCATTTCTAAAAACACATAACGATATTTTTTTAAAGTTTAAAAATATAGCGGTAGACCATATCTATAAAAAAATTAGATGTAAATTAGAAAAGATTAATAATTATAAATTTGAAGATAATGATGTAGATGAAGTTATAAATTTTGTAAATCAAATTAAGAAAGATATTATAGAGGATAATAACATTAAAATATATTATAATGAATATGTTTTATCACTACAATCATTTTTAGAGGATATAGCTATAAAAAATCTTTTATTAAATTTAGTTGAGATTAGAAATAAATATAATAGTCAATACATATTAATTAATGATAAGATAAATAAATTTTACAATGATTATTCTAATAAAGTATGGGATGATTTAGAAAAATGTGCTAAAAATATATTTTCATCATTTGAAACTATAAAGGATAATATGATAAATTTTATAAAATTTCAATTAGATTCATACAAATTAACTATTCATAGTTATAATTTTAGATTAGAAGAAGTAAGAGGTAAAAATAATTATCCATTCGTTATTAGTGTTTTAAATAATAATATTAAAGAAGTTAGTTTGGTTTATGAGATAGATTTAATTATTAAAAATTATACCAATAAAATAGAAAGCTTAGCTAATAAATTTTATGAATATAGAAATAGTAATTTACAAAATTATATATATGATATTCCAAAGATTATTAATAATATTGATAAAACAAAATTAACTTTTGAAAAACTTATAGCTCTTAATTATGATGTATATTATTTAGATATTTATCCTTCAAAATATTATATTTATAAAACTAATAATTTTGTTAAAGAAAAATATGATTTTGTATCACAGAAAATAAATATATTACAAATTTATACAAAAACAGAATTTGAAAGTAAATATCCAGCCGATATAGTCCAACATTATTATTATATGCTAAATTTTGTTAATAATCCTAATAATGCTGATAATAAAATTCATATTGGTATTATAAAAAATAAAATTATTGATATGTTGTATGATTATATAATAAAAAATAATAAATAAAAATAATTGGCACGATTACAAGCTGAGACAAATTCAGCATATGACACAGTCATCCCGTCTTTTTGTAGAACGACGATTGATGCCAGCAACACCAGCAGTTCCAACTGATGCAACCGAACGAGGATTGATACCAGCAACACCAGCAGTTCCAACTGAACGAGGATTGATGGTAGCAACACTAGCAGATACAGCTGATACACTAGCGGTCACAGCCTTGTCAACAGCAGCACCAACAGCAGCACCAACATCACCAATAGGATCACTCGTACCAGATGGCTTCTCCTTCCATTGGTTTATCTGGCTCCTCAAGGAATTGTTGGGAATCAAATTCGTGTGTTGGAGCACTGCACCTGTATTTGGAGATCTGCGACTGGTCTTAAACCATTTCTCGATGGCACTTCGTTCATAAGTAAAGCCATCTTCAGCTACGACTGGATCGTTCATGAGTTCTGAGGTGAAAATCATATCGCAATATTCTTCAGGAGCAGTGTCGTTGCGTAGGCTCTCTACACGCTTTTGTTCTTCCTTCTGCCATCTCTCCATGCTTTCCCGTTCTTCCTTCAGACGATTTGCCATGATTTGGCGTTCTGCCTCATACTGCTCCGCCAGTTCTCTCTGTTGCTGAATAGCCTTTTTTAATTCAACAAGCTCCTGATGGCGAACCACTAGTTCAGCTTCTAGATTGGTTTGTTCGTCTCCAGACGAACGTAGGTTTGCCATTAACTCTTCCAGCTGTCCGAGGAGTTCAACCTCTTTGAGAGCCATTTCATGCTCTCTTACCATCTTGGAGACCATCTCGTCAACATCAGAGAACCGACCAGCTTCTCTCGCTATTTGCTTAAACAACTCCATGTCAGCCTCTGAAAAATGGTGATAAGGAGAAACCCCACATAATGTTCCCCCATAAAAATCAGGTTCACTGCGCACCTCTTTTGCTTTGATAAGGATTTTAACCCATTTCAGGAGTACTTTTATCCTTGCCTCACTTGGGCGTTTTGCCATATGATTCCTTTCCCATTCAGGGAAAGGTCCTCCGTAAGCTCCTGGCATGATATAAGATATTAGACTATATATTTATTCAACTTTTTTAAAGTTGGCCTTGCGCTCAACTTTTTTAAAGTTGGCCTTGCGCTCAACTTTTTTAAAGTTGGCCTTGCGCTCAACTTTTTTAGGTTGGTGCATAGAACTCAACTTTTTTAAGTTGGTTCATAGAACTCAACTTTTTTTAGTTGGTTCATAGAACTCAACTTTTTTAAAGTTGGCCTTGCGCTCAACTTTTTTAAGGTTGGCCTTGCGCTCAACAATAGTTGGTTCGTAGAACACAACTTTTTATTATATAAAAATAATTAGCATAATTTTAATTCTTAGCTTTTCTAACTAAGAATCATCAACTTCTGCTTTTGTTTTGGCCTTTCTATAGGATTCTTTCCAGTCATCAATTTTATTCTTCAAAAGCAAATTTGGGAAAAAATGAGGTAACAGCTCTGCTCTTGATATTGGACTCGTTTTATTTTTAAGTGTCCATGTCTGGATTTTGTCTTTTTCATAAGTGTGACCATCACTTGCCATGACTGGTTCCTTCATAATTGAAAGTGATAATGGACACACAAAATCTGGTGGTATATCATCGCCAAAATCTTCATCCTCAACTTCTAGCAACTGTTGTTGAGAAAGAGGATCGGGTTGTTGTGGACGAGATGGTTGATACACTTGAATTTGATCTGCAACTTCCATCACTTGAATTTGATCTGCAACTTCCATCACTTGAATTTGATCTGCAACTTCCATCACTTGAATTTGACCAGCGTCTCCCTCATGCTAACGACGATGTTGACGTTCATATCTCATCACTTCTCTATGATGACGACGAACCTCCTGTTCTTCACTTTGTTTTTGTTCATACTTCTCGAATTCTGCTCTAATGAAAGCTCTGCGATGAGGTAGTAATCTGGCAACAAATTGTGATGATCTGCACAATTGTATTGCTTTTCGCAACTCTGGTCCATCAAATCGCGCAAAATGAAAGAGTTGTTCAAAAAAGAGAAAGTCTCTTCTAGTTTTTTTAAAGTTCTCACACGCATAATTCATCCAATTTTCAATAATTTCGTCAGGGTGAAGTCCATTAAAAAGACCGTGGGTACGATATAAATTCCAATGGCTAACATTCATTATATATGGTTTGCCAATGAGTAGAATTATTAGATTATAATAATTTCAACTTTTTTGTTTTTTATAATATTATATTTTTATATGTATATATGAATTCACATAAATTTGAATATTATTAAATATGTGTAAAAATATATAAAAGTTATATTATATCATATATAACCAATACAAATATATTATGAATAATATAAAAGAACTAGATAATAATGATATATTACTAATAAAAAAAACCTATGATTTTGTTATGGAAAATTGTAATGACAATCATCCATTAGGAACAGGAATTCTCCATAATACAAATCAAATATTACATGGCATTTCATCAAATTCGCCGCTAGGATATGACGTTCATGGAGAACATGTTGCTATAGGTAATTGTCATGTTTTTGACAAAAATAATAAAAACTTTTGTTCTCTTGTTAGTTTGACAAGAACAACAGATAAAAAATATAAAATAAAATCACCTTGTGGTATTTGTAGAGAATTGATTAGATATCATTATCCAGATCTGTATATTATAGTTCCAAAATATGTAGATGTAATAACTGTTGATGATAATAATTTTAATGAACTAATAAAAATAAAAGCAAAATATTTATTACCTTATCCTTATGTATCGTCTAAATTGCCAGATGATTGTAAAATATAAAATGTATATAATTATAAAAATATATAAAGCATTTTACTTAATTGATTTGTTAATTGCAGTATCCTCTATTTATTTCTTTTTGGGCCAATTTGCAGTTTTTTCAGCCTTCTCTTTTTGCCTGAGGGCAGATTTTTCTTGGGCTAAACGTACTTTTTCTGCCTTCTTTTCATCTTCCTCTTTTTTCCGGAGAGCCTCTTTTTCTGCAATTTCTTGTTGCCTCAATAATCGTTGTTGTTCTGCTTGCGCTGACTGTATCTTATCCTCTTCCAAACGAGCAAGTGCTTTTGCAGCAGCAGTAGCTTTTTTCTCTTCTAGTAAAGCACGCCTCTCCTGCTTCTCTTTAAGCAGTTTGTCAGCTTCTTCTTGTTTCTTCTGTTGTCTAATGATACGTTCTTGCTCTTTTTGTTGGATATATTCCCTGCCAAAGCATTCGACTCTGTCACATTCCATCATTAGGTGAAGCACTAAGTGACTATATCTTTCTTGACACACCATCAAATCAATCTGGTGACGTAAAACAGGAACAAACTGTTGTAGCTTATCAAACAACTCCTTATGTTTTTTTTTATCTGTAGGTTGTGAAAGCTCTGCGATTGCTTCTTCTATGAATGTAAGAGTTTTTTTATAATTATCTTCAAGTGTATCATAATATTTTGAAAGATAGTTGGGATGGCGTGCTTCTGCCAATACTTTTAGAGCACACTGTCTACGACAAAAACTCTGCAGTAAAATCGCAGAACCATTCGCTAAAATCGCATCAGCACGCACTGTTTCCGCAACACGACGACCTACGTCTTGCATTTGACAAATTGTCAAACTAACACAATTCAACAAGTCATACAGTTTAGCTCTACCTCTATGGGGTTGTATTACATCGCCCAATCGCCGCAACTTTAGTGTAATCATGCGCATAATACGCAGCAAAAACAACACTTCTGATGAAGGTTTCAAGGTAACAACAATTTTTATAATCGACCTATAAAGACCGACAAAGTCTGCAAAGAGACATGGTAATTTAGGGCTCCATTCCTCGTCGTCGATTGAAGGCATCCCATCACACATTTTATCATATATTCTGTAAATTCGGATGCACTCATCCTTCCGTGTTCTAGGTAGACTGTCTAGCACATCTCTTATTTCATGCCATTGACAACCAAATATACACCAAACTTTATAGGTATATACTTTTCCTCTGCTGAGACAAGGCGCCCTAGAATGCCGCCTCCACCATCGTTGTACCCGCAAGGCACATTTGTTTCTTTTCACTTGAGCGTCCATAGAAAGAATTAATTATTTAAATATTACATATTTCAACTTTTTAAGTTGGTTCATAGAACTCAACTTTTTAAGTTGGCCTTGCGCTCAACAATAGTTGGTTCATAGAACTCAACTTTTTAAGTTGGCTAACCTACAATTTACATTTAATATATTGTATAATTACATCCAAATACACAGTATCATCAGTCGTTTCAGATGTTGAAATAATCATATCAGCGTGTATCATAGAAGGTTTAATAATACTTATAAAAGCAGGTTTTACAAAAGATTGATATTCGTGTATAACATTTGCAAAAGTTTTATTTCTTTCTTTCGTATCTCTATCAATCCTTCTTGCCAATGTAATATCTTCATCTAAATGAGTAAATAGTTTAAGATTTAGAATATTTCTAATACTTTCATCATATAATATAAATAATCCTTCAACAATTAAAACTTTAATTTTAGAACCATCAATTACTTTATTTTTATTATATATTCTTTTTTGTGTAATAAAATTATATTCTGGTATTTCAACAGTTTCACTATTTTTTAACATAGTAATATGTTTTACTAATAAAGATAATTCTAGTGCTGAAGGTAAATCTTTATTTAAGGTGTCATTTTCATAATAGTAATTATCACATGAAATAGTTTCTATATTATTATCACATGTAAAATATGATTCCTCAAGTTTATTCTTTATTTTTTGCATTAAATATGTTTTGCCACTTCCAGAAGCACCAGCTATTCCTATAACAAATAAATTATGTGCCATATTTAATATTATAATTTATAAAAATTAATTTTATTATATAGAATATAAATATAAAATGAATTGTTATACATCAGGTATAGTAGGTTTAGGAATGTTATTTGCTACATATTCAACATCATCGTTATCAGATAATGAAAAGAATAAATTATTAGACATCTTTCCACCAGAACTTGATAAAATTTATATAAAAATAGCAAATGAAAGAGCTAACATATATTTTCAAGGTTTAATATTAGGTTTAGTTGCTTCATATTTATTATTATCGCTAGTATCATTAACAACTCCATTTCACAAAGCAACATTTTTTCTAGCAGTGACACTAATTACATCTGTCTTGTATTATTTTATAGTTCCAAAATCTGATTACATGTTAAATCATTTACAAACGCCAGAACAAAATAAAGCATGGTTAGATGTTTATAAAAAAATGCAATCAAGATACATATCAGGTTTTATAATAGGGGCATTGTCTGCTATACCTATATCTTATGCTGTATGTTAAACATTATAAAAAATTGATAATATATTATAAATATATATAATATATCCATATGGAAGTTTTAGAAAATATACAAAAATATATTTTAGATAATGAAAAATCACAAAATAAAAATAAAAAGCAAAATAATAATAAAAAGCAAAATGGTGAGGTATTTACACCTTATGAAATCATAATAAAAATGTTAGATGCATTAGAAAGTAGATATTTTGAAGAATATAAAAAGAATATTTATTCAAATAAAAACTTAAAATGGTTTGATAATTCATCTGGCATAGGTAATTTTATGATAGTAATATTTTACAAATTATATATAGGATTAAAAAATGTTATAAAAAATGATAATTTAAGAAAAAAACATATTATTGAAAAAATGTTATTTATGTCAGAGTTAGAAAAAACAAATGTAGATAAATGTATTGAATTTTTTTATAAAGATAATAAATATAAACTTAATATTGTTTGTTGTGATAGTTTAACATTAGATATAAAAAAAACTTGGAACATTGATAATGTAGATATAATAATTGGTAATCCTCCATATCAAAAACAAAATAAAAAAAATAATACAGCTAGAGGAGGAACAAATAATAATCTTTATATTGATTTTATAAATAAAAGTATTGAAACATTAAAGGATGATGGTTATTTTGTTTACATACATCCTCAAAATTGGAGAAAAATAAATAATAATGTGTTAAATACATTTTTATCGTATAGATTAGAATATTTAGCTCTTAATTATGGAGGTAAATTATTTAATAATGTTTCTGTAAATACAGACTTTTATGTTTTACGAAAAACCTTAAATGATAATAAATTTTTAAGTACGGTTGAATCTTATGATAAAAAAAATAATTTAGTATCAACAAATATTTTTAAGATTATAAATGTTGATTTTATACCTAAATTATATTCTAAAGAGATCCAAGATATTTTAGATAAAATAACAACTTATGGTGAAAATAGGATTTGTATTATAAATAGTTATTGTCATAAAATTAGAGAACATGTTAGTCATAAAGATAATAAAACAGAAGAACATATTTATCCATTATATAATACATCTGGAAATCCTTTTGATTATTTTAGTAGTAAAAAACATTTTGACCAAGATAAAAAAAAAGTTATAATGAGTTGTAGCGGTAAATTAACACCATTTTATGATGATGGTAAATATAGAACAACACAAGATTCAATGTATTTTATAGTCAATAGCGAACTAGAAGGGCAACAAATAGTTAAAATTTTAAATACTAAATTATATGTTTTTCTTACAAAAATATGTCAATGGGGTAATTTTAGAAATGAACAAAAAGTATTTTCATACCTAAAATATCCAAAAATTAGTGATATAAAAATAGATGATGTTTTTATCAATAAATATTTTAATCTAATACAAAAAGAAATAGATTTAATAAATTTTTTTTATAAATAATTTATTTAATTTTACATATTCTTAGCAAGGTATTCTACCTGTCTCATAGTCCAACCAAAACTGCACCCTGAATGACCGGTATATTTTAGATTTGCTGAAATTTTGTCAATAATTGGACTATTTGTAAACATAAAACCATTTTGAGGATTTAGATTTTTAATTTCATCTAATAATTCTAATTTAACTGCTGTTTCATAGGCATCTTGAACCATAAATCAACTTTTTTAGATTTGTCTATAGCTTAATTTTTATGAATATAGATAAATATAGGTAAATTTTTATGAATATATATAAATATATATAAATAGAGGTAATAAATATATTGAAAGCAATTTTTTTATAAGAATAAAAAAATATAGATAAATAGAAATAATAAATATATTGGAGTTACACACTCACAACCTTAATAATTTCATTAAATTGATCGAACATTTTTTCTTTTCGTTGAGCTATTTTATAAATATATTCATCAGCAGTTTCAAAAGGTATTTGGTAGCCAAAAACAGATATCCATTTATAGATAATAAGATTTCGTTGATTAACAGGAAGACTATTATGTGATTTGTATCGTATAGCTCTACCAATTATTTGGTCTATTTTTGACATATTCCAATGCATTTCCATGATATGTATTTGTCTTGTATTTTTCAAATCTAAACTTTCAGATCCAGCTGTAGTTATAAGTAAAACATCAATTTTACCTAAATTGTATTGGTCTATAATACTATCTCTTTTATCATCAGTTTGACCTCCATGATATACAGCATAAGAAATTTTATTATTATTTAGCAATAAAGAGAGAGGTAAAACACCATTTTGAAGAAAATTAGAATAAATAATAACAGGTCTTGGTCCATCTTTAATATATTTGTAAATTTCTTGTATTTTTGGACTTTTTTCAGAATTAGCAACTGTATTTGAAAGTTGGCGTGTGACATTAAGAAAAAAATTAGTTTTTCGTTGATCTAAGACACTATAATCAATATGTAGTGTATCAAGTGAAAGTATCTTTTTAACATAGAACCTATACTCACTAATTTGTAAATTATCCATATCAACTTTAATTACTTTAGTTTCATATTTAGGATAGTTATCATCAAGTGGTTTTTTATAATATGATATACAATTTTTAACTTTTGATGTAAATATTTCAATATTAGTTGGAGTTTCATAAGTATAATCATAATAAAAAAAATCAAATTCTTTAGATGTTTCAGGTAGAACATTTTCATTTTTTACTAAATTTACAAGAACACTTAAATCTACTAGACTATTATAAAAAATTGTACCAGTAAGCAAAATCAATTTGAATGCTTCAAAACATTCTGTAATAATAATATTTAATAGTTTTGTTCTAGATCGTAATCTATGTGCTTCATCAATAATAATAGTCTTACCTTTGAAATCAATAGCTTTTTCTAATATTTTCTTAATAACTTTTTTGTATGTAATTATTGTTATATCGTCTCTTGTAATCTTAGCCTTTTTCATATCATCTATAAAATTCTTCTTTGATGCTTTTGTAACGATAATTATTATTGGATTTGTAAATTCAGTGGCCATAGCAAGAGAAGTTATAGTTTTACCACTACCCATAGAATGATATAATATTAAACCTCTATTTTTTTTTATAAAATCAACACATAACTGTTGATAATTAAATAAATTAATCATTTGCTAATAAATTATGTTTAGATATAAAAATAATAATAATAATAAAAATAATAATAAATAAATAAAACTGCACCTTACCACTATCAAAAATTTGAGGGTTTTGGTGCTTACTTCTTCTCTTTGACCTCACCCATCAAAACAAGGGGCATTGGAAGTAGTTCCAGAGTGGCTACTCCTTGTTCCAACAAAAGTGGCAGATCGTTGGATTTGTGGGCTTCTCCTTTGGGGCAGACAAGCGTGATGTGAGCGAAATCATTCTGACAAGGTAGCTCAATGCCATTTGTAGTACGAATTAACCTTACACGAAGTGCCACGTGTGTTGGTGAACGCAGAAGAGCATCACCTGACACGATGACTTGGCTTCCAATATGAGGCCTTACTGTTTCAATTGGCTCTCCATGCGAGTTATGCCAGATCGTAATGTGAGGTTGTTGGACCGTGCAACCCATGGAACGAAGAGCTGCTTGTCCTGTCTCGTCAAAGAAAACACCGACATATTGAGGTAGGCGAGGTTCAGTAGGTTGTCCACTGAATGCCTCCACAAACTCGGTAATCTGACTGATGAAGCGAACAGCACACACTTCACGAGGCACATTCAAAGTGTCAATGTATTCCTTATACGTCTGAAAAGCAGTCAGCATTTCCACTGTTGTAACAGCTTCAGCATTTTGAATGCCACGCACGAGGAGACTTACCAGGTCTTCAGGCATTGGCGCTGCTTCCTTAGATACCAGTGGGAGTTGTATGAGACTTTTTGCCAGAACACTGAGGGAACGTTCCAACTCTTCACGCTGCATGTCTGCATAAAAGTTGTAAAACTTGATGACAACCTTCCAAGCATCTAGGCCATGAAGGGTGGCGTGTGTCTCAGATGTCCGATTCACAACACGACTCGCACACAAGAGAAGAAACTCCAAGGAAAAGGGGTGCGTTGTTGTTCCCATATCATCTGGCAAAACAGCCAATACCTGATCCGCTGGAATGAGCTGTCTAAGATCCCGCTGGTAAAAGAGTTGGGAGCCATCATAAGATGTAGGCGGGGCATTCTTGCTGCAGATGATGATAAAATCACCACCAAACAAGGGCAATCCACTGATATGGTCCCTCAACTTGGCCCAATATTTCTCCTTCAACGATGGATCATCACCATCAAAGAAGAGAACTTTGGCTCCAGTTCTCTCAGAAAGTTCTTGGATTGTGGTGGGGCAAGTCAGGGTTGTCTTTCCACAACCAGGAATGAGAGGCATGATGATAACGGTTGTTTTCGTTCGCTCGAGTTCTGGTGTAGCAACAATCGCTTCGATCACAAGTCTTGGATCCACTGGTGGAGAGTTGAGAACCTCAAAATTTGCGATCTGCTGTAAAGGTGTTTTCAATGTCGGTGGCACAAACTTTTTGGGAATCTTCGTGAGGACAGCAAGCCATTTTGGTACAAGCCCTTTCCCCTTACCGGGGTTGATTTGGCTCAAGTTAGCACCATGACCTTCGTGTATCCACCATGAAACGTTCAGCACAGGTGCCAAAGCCTCTTCAAGACCCTTGATAACACCATCGCCCGTGATGGAAGCAAGAATGATGACAGTTGTCCCTGCTGCCACGTAGTTCTTGATTTCTCCACCAGCTATAGCCTTGTGAATGTCCTTCGCCCAGGCACAGATGTAGACGCTGTTCTCAAAACCTTGGGCGATGCGTGTATGAAGAGCTTCTGATCCTTCTTGAGGAACGCACGAATAGGTGATGACAATCACAGCGCCTTTCTTCACAGAACCTTGGCTGACTGACTTGGTCTTTATCCACTCTTCGAAGACAGGGATGAGGCACAAATAACCCTTTTTGAGGGGGTCTGAATCTCCAGAGGCCTTTCGGAGACAGAGAAATTTTCCCCAGTCAACTAGGTAAGCACGGTAGGTTTGAACCGCATCCGTCAACTGTTGTGGTGTAGTGCACCATGCCTTGAGGTATCGGTCAACAGCCCCTTCATACTCTTGAAGACCAGACTTACCATCACATAATCTTCCACCACCATTGCGCATGATAAAGGTCCGGATCATGTAAGGCATGAATTTGGCCTTGAACATGCAGGAGATCTCAGGTTCTGAAGCTTCAGGTTCAGATGAAACTGCCACCACTTGGCCTTCTTGGTTCCAGAAACTGAAGCCACGGAAGAGTGGCATGAGACCCTCAGGCTTGTGTTTGTCGTAGTGCGCAAAGACTTCGTCATGGAGAACATGAAGGATGAAAAATATCTTGCCGTTCAAGCGATACCCGTGAAACTTGATGCTCTTGGTATACTTGGGTTCACCCTGAAGAAACCGAAGAAGGTCCGCAATCTGTCCCGTAGGATTTGCTGACATCAGCTCATGAAATGCTACATCAGATTCAGCCTGTGTCATTTTGACAACACGGGATGGCCCCCAGAATTCCTCATTCTCAGGTGCTAGCAAACTGCGAAAGACATCCCCGTCGTGGTTCGCTTGATTCCACTTACAGTCGATATCCTGCGAAAAAAACTCAAGCGCAGGAGAGGAAAACAACTCCAGCGCACCTTCAACATCAACCACGGTTGTATCACGGCGCTCCAAACGGACAACAACACCTTCAAGGCGTTTTCCTTGTAAAAGTCCGTGTTGAACACCCGGAATGTAGGTATCTGCAAGGTCTTTAAGTTGCGGCATAAACGATGAATCGTTACCATGGACCAGTTCACGTTCGTGAAGCTCACAAAACCGCAGAAACTTCGTTGGTGAAGTGATGAGAAAGGACTCATTCCAGAGCAAGCCCCATCTGACACAAAACTCCGTCACCTCAGTTGCGGTTAAGAATCGGCCAGATCCGTAAACAGATGTGACAACCGCATAGTTGACATTCGGTGTGTCACCGTGCTCTCCAGTCATGCCCCGGCCGACAACCTCCATACCGACACAGAGCCCAGCACATTGCTCTTTCATGAGGGCAATCTTGAGCTTTGCAGCATCAACCCTTTCCGCTGGTGTTTCTCCAGGACAAAAAGAAGCAATTACACCGACTAAAATAGCCTGGGTTGCCTCTGTGAAGAGGTTGGATGTACTGTTCTTTGCCTGAAAGAAATCCTCACCAATGGTCCAAAGGGCAAGGCTGCCGCTGTGTTTTGGGCTAATGCGGACCTGATACTCTCCTGTCAGTAGCGCCTGGTACATTTTGGTCTGTGCGCTTGAGGAAGCTGCAGAATTTTCATCTACGTCGTCGTCGTAGGAAAACTTGGGGTAGAAACAGGCCAGAGCCTTGAGAGCACTGAGAGTCCTGAATCCTTCATTCACCCTAGCCTCAACGGCAAGCTCAACCTTTAATTTGTCCTCTCGAGACACTTCTTCTAAACCTTGCATGGTGGTAGAATAGTATTTTAAATAGTTATAAAATTCAATTTTTATGTATAGTATATACTGTATATATAGTTTGTTATATGTAATAAATAATAATAAATTATATAGACATTTATATATATAAATATTATATAACCATGAATATAGACCAAACATCCCTTATCAATATAATCAATCAATTATGTGAAAGAGTATCGGTTTTAGAAAGAAAAATACAACAATATGAAGGTAATAATTTTCAACAAAATAACAATTTTTATAGCGCTAATTTTTCACATAATAATATATTGCAGGAAAATGTTATCAATAAAAAATTAGAGGATATGTGTATTAGTAAAAAAAATGAAGAAGAAAATAAAATATATGATCCATTAAGTATTGATTATATGGTTAAAAAGAATGATAATATGACGAGAAAGAATGTTTTATTTACAGATAATAATGTTAATAAAAATACAAAAAAATTTGTAGAGGTTCAGGATAAGATATACGATCCGTTATCAAACTAATATAATTATATTAATTTTTTTTTTTTTATATCATAAATTTATAAATAAATTTATGAATGAATTTTTTATTATACTAGTTGCACTTTTAGTTGTAGTTTTAATTATAAATATTAATAGATGTGAAGAAAACGAAACTTTTTCAGGTAATATAAGATTGTGCACCCCTCTCGGTTCACTAGAAAAGTTAAATAAAACACAACAAACAAAGGAAACATCATATAGTTCTTTGCATGGATCAACAAAAAAAGGTAAGAGTGCTATTTATGAACCTTTATACTGTTCAAATGGTAAAACTTATGATAATGCATGTCAAGCAATATTAGATGGTCAAAGACTTTCTAATTGCATGTTATATTTTCCACCACCAAAATACGATATACCCTGGTTATCTATACCATGGTATAATTTTGATAATAATTTTACTAATCCATCTATGGATGATAATAGGATAGATAAAATGAGTATTTGGGAGGGAAGTACAGATTATAATCCAATTATTTGTCCAAATGGTAGAACTTTTTGGAATCCATGGGAAGCAGCTGTATGGGGACAGGATAGTTCTAAATGTAGATCTTATTTTCC